>Ga0181355_1000105_pt1 | contig 31057 bp, 42 predicted proteins | sample Fa13VDMM15DN_FD_130099 | JGI IMG/M metagenome (GOLD analysis project Ga0181355, IMG submission 130099) | Freshwater viral communities from Lake Michigan, USA - Fa13.VD.MM15.D.N | ecosystem: Environmental > Aquatic > Freshwater > Lake | place: USA: Michigan | collected 2013-09-23 | reverse complement strand
TAAAAAATAACAGTTGATTTCTTAATTTTTTTCATTATAATATCAATAGGTATAGGAAAGAATCTCTTTGTAGATTGAGTAGTTGATTATTTGATAGAGTAGGTTATTATAAGAATATGAAATTTGAGAGTACAAAAGTAATAGAATTAGGTTCATGTGCATTTAGACAGTGGAGAGCAGATAGCCATTGCAAGTTTATACATGGATACAGATTGGTTGGTAAATTTTGGTTTGAATGCAGTACATTAGATGAAAGAAATTGGGTTGTTGATTTTGGTGGATTGAAAGAACTCAAGCAAGTCCTAGAGAAACAGTTTGATCATACACTTTGCATTGCAAGTGATGATCCGCTTCTGAATAATTTTAAACAATTGCATGAGCTAGGAGCAGTAGATCTGAGAGTTATGTCCAAAGGAGTGGGTATTGAGAGAACAGCAGAGTGGTGCTTTGATGTTGCTGATGCTCATGTGAGAGGTATTACAAAAAATAGATGTTGGGTTAGTAAAGTTGAAGTGTGGGAGCATGATAAAAATTCAGCAATTGTTGGTTTGGATTATGTACCAATTCCTATCGATTTTAATCCTTATGCATCTGATATACATGTAAAAACCAATTCAACCATTACACCTGCGCTTGAGCAAGTCAATGTAACAAATGCGGGTATTAATGTTTCTACAGTTGTTGCAGCACCTGCACCTGAAACAATTGCTTCTACAGGTGGTCAGATTGAAAATATTCCTCTAAAGAAAGAGACCCGGGGCGCTACAGTGGGCAACAAGGTGACAAAGGGTTGGTCAAATCCTTTTGAAGGCACTAGCTGGGGTAGATGAATCCAGAGATAAGACAGCAACTCTATGGTGGAGAAATAGCTGATTATTATCCTTGCAAAGACAAAAACATTTCACCTGAAAAAGACAATAAGAATATTGGCAATATATATCAGCAAATTCTTAATAAAAATAACCCCTTAAATATGCCTAGTGTTTTAAAAAACAAAATAACAATTGTTAAGTAATTGTTATTTCTTAATACTTGCTATAACTTTAACTATAAATTTTAACAATTTACTACGCGTAATATCTTCTTCTGTAAAATGAAAAGCATTAATTCCTTGATCATGACTTTGTTCAGTATCAAAAGCTTTCATTATTTTTTCAAAACCTGACTTTTGAATATCTGACTGTAGAGAGTCTCCTATTATGAACAGCTTACAATTTTTTCCAAATCTTGTTAAAATAGTTACAAGCTCGCTGTGCTCGAGATTTTGTGCTTCATCCACTATTACCACGTTGTTTGTAAATGTCGCTCCACGCAAAAAATTAACCGGTATACTCTTCAAGTAATCACTCTCAAATAGCATCTCCGTTATTTGCTTACCTACTAATTCATCACACTTTTCTATCAAAGGTATGCTCCAAGGCTTGAACTTTTCATCCACTTCTCCCGGTAGACTGCCTAATTTTCTTGTTGCCGATTCTACAATACTGCGTATATACACAATTTCATCTATTTTTTTATCTCTTAGCATCGATAGAGCTACATATACAGCAAGATATGTTTTGGATGAACCTGCAGGACCATCACAAAATATAATTTGAGACGAATCATCCATGGCCTTCTCTACAAAAGCTTTATGATGATCATTTAAATGAAATTTTTGATCAATTTTAAAATTAAGAAAAATATCATTTCGTATGATACCATTCTCATCTTTAGCTTTGGCAGCTTTTTTGAGCTGTCTGTCTTTTTTAGACATCTAATAATATTTATTGGATTTCTATCTTTTTTACGTATAATAATGATATGGATAAGAACGTATTTCTTTCAGACGATAAGGTATTTCATACTATTGAGGGTGAGGGTGAACATATTGGCAAGCCATCTGTTTTTATGCGAATGGCAATGTGCAATCTAACTTGCAAGGGATTTGCTAGCAAAGATTCACCTCACGGGTGCGATAGCTTTGTTAGCTGGTCTGTGAAGAACAAGTTTACCATTGCACAGCTACTCGACTATCTTGAGCAGGAAAACTTTATATCTTATCTACGTAGAGGCGACATTTTTAAAATTACTGGCGGTGAACCTCTTATACAGCAGAAAAATCTTCTTGAATTGATAGCAGAATTTTCTCAGAGATTTCGTTTTATTCCACGCATTGACTTTGAAACAAACGCAACAATTCTGCCTGACCCCACTTGGCAGTTAGATTACTTTGCAACATTTACTACATCACCAAAGCTGGCAAGCAACGGTGACCCTGCAAATAAGAGATATATACCTGAAACACTGTTATGGCATGCTCGTAATGGATCAGGGTTTAAATTTGTTATTACAAAGGAAGAAGATTTAGTAGAAATAGAGGAAAAGTATATCGATAAATTTGAAATAAGAAGCAATAAGATTTGGCTAATGCCTTGTTGTGGTAGTAGAGATGAGCATGTCAGAATTGCTCCTATGGTTGCTGAGCTTTGTAAGAAACATGGTTTTAATTTTAGCCCGAGATTACAACTAGTTATCTGGGATAAAGCGCTTAAAGTATAATATGAGAATAGCTGTTTCTGGTGCGGCGTGCCAAGGTAAATCAACTTTTATTCAAGATTTCTTGAAGAACTGGCCAACATACAGTAGGTCAAAAGAAAGCTATAGAGAATTACTAACAAAAGAAAAGCTTAAAATTAATAAAGAGGTAAATCAAGAAGGTCAGTGGAAGATACTTAACAGCCTTATTGACGATCTTCAATCAACAGCAAAAACAGATAAAGTTATTTTTGACAGATGCCCTCTTGATAATCTCGCCTACTCTATGTGGAGCTTTGATAAACAAGCTACTGACATCGATAAAGAATTTATTGACAAATGCATTCCGCTTGTTGCTGAAAGTATGAGACATCTCGATATTATTTTCTTTATTCCTATTACAAAATTTTCCCCTGTAAATATTGAAAAGAAGAAAACAAGAGAAACAGATAAAGAATATATTAAAGAAGTAGATAATATATTTAAAGCTATTCAAAGATCTTATCATACTAGCAAATCACCTTTTTTTCCTAAAGACGACTCACCTGCAATTATTGAAATCTTCGGCACACCAGAAGAGCGCATTAAGATGGTAGAGCTATATCTCAACAGTGATGGAGTTCTTCATGGAGAAGAGCAGAGTGTATTAAATCCTGAAAACTTGGATTATATTGAAACACTTCTCAAAGCACAGAAACAAGCAAAAGAACAAGAAGATGAAGAAGCAAGATTGAGAAAAAAGTTCCTTTTTAATAAATAATTAAGTGAATAAATTCAATCAAAAGCTTGAAGCTCTCGCAGAAAGCTTTAAATCTATAAAATACGTTAAGAGAGAATTTTACCCTAAAAACTTCAATCTTTCAGAAGATTTCGTTAATGCATTTAGAAGAGAATACAGAAGATTAATTGATGAAGGTATTGAGCCAAGAAAAGCACTCGTAAAGCTCAATAAAGCCCTTTTATTTCATACAAAATAATTAATTGTAGAAATAGACAACTCTTACACCAACTTTAATAATACCGCCTGTGCTATTTGCACTCTGCAGACCCACTACAAAAGTCAAATAATCATCTCCAGGACCTGAGCCTGGAAAGTAATTTACAGCGCTCAAGCTTACAGGAGTTGCAGGAACTGTACTAACAGCTTTATCTTGGAATGGAGTAAGAGTGAAGTACGTTGCATAATTGGTACTATTTCCAAGCAAACTACCTACACTTGTGCCTGTTGTATCAGTAGGAAACCCGCCAACATTCAACGGTGCAGAAGTCACTGCACCATTGCTAATAGAAGCTATGCCGTTGTATTCATATACTTTTTTATAAAATTGCGATGAATTAGCTGAAACAGTTTGATATAGGTTGAAAAGATTAGTATATTCTGGTGATCCTATCACATAATCAGAAGATATAACTATTCCGTTTGTTGTTTGAAACCTGTTTTGATAGCCAAACGATGTATCAGGCGCCAATGTATCATTAGAAAAAACTTGCTTAACTCTCAGAGATGTTGTTTCAACTTGAGAAAAAACACTACTACCACCTGTTAAATTACCAACTACTGTTGCATTACCTGCTGCATCTGTACGCACAACATTAAAATTTTGAAAAGGTATTGTTTGTGTACCGTTCTGTGTCTCAAGTATTAAAAGATCTGCATTAGCAGCTATCTGAGCTTGCGGAAGCCCGTTAATATTAACTGAGTTACTATTAGAAGAGTTTGTTGCCATCGATAATATTTATACTATATTATAAGAATAACATGTATAAAATAGGTGTAGGCATAGTTACTTGTGACAGAATAGATTATTTAAATAACTGTTTAAAGAGTTTACCGGCAATCAATGGCCCTATTGTTATAATAAACGATGGTAAACAAGATATTACCGATAAAGTAAAAGGGCTCAAAAATTCAGACAACATAACACTTATTCAACATAAAACCAACAAAGGAGTGGGCATAAGCAAAAACGATGCTGCAAATTTCTTGCTAAATAAAAATGTTGAACATATTTTCTTACTAGAAGATGATATTCTTATTCTCAAAGAAAATGTTTTCGATGAATATATTAAAGCTGCACAGGCTTCTGGTATCCTTCATTTCAATTACGGTCCAGGCAGCCCCTTCAATAGAAAACAAGAATCAAATATATTGTGGGATCTGCATAATAGACACCTCTGCAATCAACATTCTGATCCTAACCCTAAACGTATTATTGATTATGGTAATGATGTAAAAATATCACTCTTTGAACATACTGTAGCAATGTTTTCATATTTTCATAGCAGAGTTTTAAGGGAGGTCGGGCTGCATGATGAACAATTTTTTAATGCCTGGGAGCATGTTGACTTAACATACAGAATAATAAAAGCAGGGTACCACCCCCCGTTCTGGTGGTTTGCAGATATATATAACTCACATGAATATCTTACTGAAGCACCTGGAGCTATAGATAATAGTAGTATTGCTGGAAAAAAAGAGCAATGGGAAAAAAATGTTTATGGGGGTAGAGACAAATACAAATTAAAGCATGGACACTACCCCAACATGCTTCCCTACCTGCATACTGTAGATGAAGTTGTTAATATTTTAAAAGAAATCAAACTAAAAAATAAAAATATATGAAAGGTATAGTAGACAAATCAATTATTTTTTATCTCGTTAACAACAATCCAATTCATCTCAACCGACTACAAAATAGTCTAAAGCTTTTAAAGTCAAATTTTCTCGAGAAAACCCCTTATCCTGTTGTCTTCGGTTATGAAGATCTTACAAGCGATACAATTAATAATATAAAAAACATCCTAAATACACAGACATTTTTTCTTAAAGTTAATTTCACCCTGCCACACCTTGCAAACGATTTAATAAGCAAAATTCCTGAACGGTTCAAAGGACATTGGGACGAAAATGCTTTCTTCTCTCTTGGCTATCGACATATGTGTAGATTTTATGCAGGTGAAATGTTCAATTACGATTTTTTTAGTAACGTTAAGTATTTTATGAGAATGGATTGCGATTCTTATTTTACTAATAATCTAACTATTGATCCCTTTAGAGTAATGCAAGAAAATAATTACACATACGGCACAACTGGCGAAGAAGAAGACATGGATTACGTAATTGAAGGTTTACCTCAAGCTTGTCAACATTTTTTTGGAAAAGAATACAAGAGTAAAGCAAAATACAATGGGATGTACAAAACACATTTTGAAGTGCTCGATTTTCAATGGTTTAAGACTGGACCGTATAAAGACTTCTATAACTATATCGACAGTACTGGCAATATCTTTATAAAACGATGGGGAGATGCACCAATAAGGTATCAAGGAATAAGTAACCTTTTACTTGATAACCAAATACATAGCTTTAATATACCTTATAAGCATGGAGGTGATATAAGCATATGAAAATAGGCATACACATACCTTCTCGAGAGAGAATGAATAGGCGACTAACACTCCTCACATCTATTATTACTTCTGTTAATAATATTAATAATGTTAATGTTTATTTTGGCGTTGATGAAGACGACCCAACAAGAAAGCTTATCTATAAGGTTGCTGATGCTATGCCTTGTGTAAAAATAGTTAATATAAAAAACAACGGTAAGTTTATAGGTCTTGGCAAAATGTGGAATCAGTGTGTCAATGAATCAGATGATGATATTATATCTATGATAGGAGATGACATGGTTTTTCATACTCAAGGATGGGACGATATGATAATAGATGAATTTTCGGGCAAAAATCTTCCTGAGGATAAAATTAAAGCAATACACTGTAATGATGATTGCCATGGTGCTAAATTAGCAGTTAATTTGTTCTGTCATCGTAAATTTAATGATGTCATGGGACAGTTCATGAGAGAAGAATTTATGATTAATTGGGTAGACCAGTGGCTGCATCAAGTGTTTAATTGCTTTGGACGCTTGAAATATAGAGGCGATATTATGATTGAGCATCGTCATTGGGTACTAGGTAAAGCTAAACCTGATACAGTTGCTGAAAGAATGGCAGCAGCTGATAAAGATAAAATTAGTGATAAATTGTGGCATGATTTGGCTCAAGAAAGAATTAACGATGTAAAAAAATTAAGTAACTATCTAAAAGTTCAGCCAGATTGGTCCAAGGTAGATACAGGCAATCTATCTATATGATATATCATCATCATAACAATTATGTTAAACCTGTTTTTACAAAACACATAGATATAAATTCTATAAATTTAATATTTGAAATAGGTGCCAGAGAGTGTCGCTATACAAACGAATTTTTACATTTTTTTAATAATTGTACATCTATTCATTCCTTTGAATGCAATCCTCATACAGTTGATGAGTGTATAAAAAATTCTAGTGATCCAAGAATCACGTTTAACAATGTAGCCATTTCCAATAAAGAGGGGTTTATTACCTTTAATCCAACCTGCACAGAAGGTGATTTTGGGTTTTCTTCTGAATTCGTACCTGAAGGTCATGAGAAAAATATTAAAGAAACAATTAAAGTGCCTTGTATAACTCTTGATAGCTATGTTAAAGCTAAACAAATTAAAAAAATAGATTTGTTAACAATGGATATTGAGGGTGGTGAATTAAAAGCATTTGAAGGTGCTACAGAAACATTAAAAATTACAGACAACGTTCTTGTGGAAGTATCACTAACACAAAGATTTGGAAACGGTCCTCTGTTTGATAATATAACAAATGTTCTCAAAGCAAATAACTTTAAAAGAGTTGTTTATGCTGGTGATGAGCATGTAGGTGACTGTCTTTACAGGAAGAAATGAAATCTGTAGGTATACTTCAGCCCGGTAAGCTCGGTGATATAATTATCTGTTTACCTATAGCAAAATATTATCACAACTATGGTTATAAAGTTATATGGCCAATATTTTCAACATACGTCAAGATGTTTCAAGAAGTAATTGATTATGTTGATTTTATACCTGTAACTGATGATGTATATCAATGTTTTTTTGAAGCAAAGCAAAAGCTTAATGCATTAAATGTAAAAAATATATTTGATATCGCAGCTACATTTCCAGGAAGCAGCTGTACAGATGAGTATGTTAGTCTAGGTGATGGCCATGGAAAGGAAAAATTTGATCAGTTCAAGTATAAAAAATGTAATGTACCTTTTTGCTTGAAATGGGATCTATCTTACAAAAGAAATCTACAAAAAGAAGATGAATTATTTGCTATCAAGACTGATGGGGTACCATACGATGTTATTTCCACTAAGCACTCTAGAGGCAATCTCAATATAAAATTTGAAAGTAAGAATAAGCTTATAGAAATAGATGATAAGCATAATATTTTTTATTGGAGAAAAATACTTGAAAATGCAAAAAATATTGCTCTGGTTGATAGCGCCATGGCAAATTTAGTAGAACAGCTTAATATTAAATCTAAAAAGACACTTCTCCTGAAACCTGGCCATCCGCGTCCAGTATTCAAAAATAATTGGAATATAATAGAAGTATGAAGCGCATAGCCTTTACACCAGTATTAAATGGTATGCCTTTTCTAGAGAGACAGCTTAATTTTATTCCTAAGATGTTTGATCATTGGTACATAATTGAAGGTGCTCTCAATAATAAAAATGATGGCTGTCACAATGGTAATATATTGCTTGAGCAGTTTATAAGCAAAGATTGTCTTTCTGTTGACGGTACTACAGAATTTTTAGACAAACTTAAAAAAAATAAAAACATAACTATAATACGTAAAAACAGTTCTTGGGATGGATATGTAGAAATGGCTAATAGTTTTATGCATGAGATAGAAAATAGTATTCTATTCTACATCGATGTGGATGAGTTTTGGGATAAACAAGTTGTTAATGATATATGTACATTTTTGGAAAAAAGCGATATTAATACATTAAAATTTATGTGTTATTATTTTCTTGGAAAAGACAGATATGTTTTTGAACCTAATAAATTTGGTAACAATTGGTTTGAGTGGATGAGAGCATGGAAAGTTGATAAAAACCGTACCTTCAAAACACTACAGCCACCTGAACTATACAATGAACAGGAGATTCGTATTTTAGATAAACTTGAAACAGCTAAGCGCGGATGGACCTTCACACATTATGCATATACGCTTGAGCAGCAGATTATTTTTAAGGAAATCTTTCATAATCATAAAGATCTTTTATTAAATTGGAAGAAACTACAAGCATTGCCTAAAGATACGGATTGCCTATTGTCTGACTATATACCATTCAGAAACTCTGACACCAAGCTTTGTTTCTTAAAATAAAAATTGTTTTATCTGCTTCTTACTATAAAATAAACTAATGATAGTTGATGGCAACAATTTTATAAGACACCATCTTAAAAATAATACATCTTTTTGCTGCGGCAAGATAGGTGTAACAGAGTTAAATATTTTGTACTGTTACTTTCATTTAAAAAATGGTGGTGATCTATTACCACACTTAAAGCACGAGGTGGAGAATATTGCTGGCATGTATCCCTATAATTCTGAAACAGTAAACAAGTTTGCTGAGGATATTTTGAACAGATTAAAATACGTTGATCTAATACCTAAGTGGAGTAAAATTTTACCCGATTTTGAAAATTTTATTTTTAATACATACTGTCCAAAAGCACATATTACAGATTTAATGCATTTTGAACCTTATTTTTATGATAAACCATGGTCAGAATTTTTAAAAGATAAAAAAGTTTTAGTTTTTAGTCCTTTTAAGGAGTCTATTGATAACAATTTTAAAAGTCTAAGCAAAATTTGGAGCAATAAGCTAACTAATAATTTTGATTTAAATGTAGTCAAATACCCATTTGCAATTACACTTGATAATAATACCTCTTATAAAACTTCAGAAGAAGTATATAAAAAATATTTAGATATTCTCAGTAAAGAGAGCTTCGATGTAGGTATATTTGGAACAGGATATACATCTCTATTATTTGCTACTGAATGCAAAAAAATGAATAAGATAGGAATGCATCTAGGCGGTGCAACACAGATGCTTTTTGGTGTTAAAGGTCAACGCTGGAAAGATAATGATAAGTATCAACCATTTTTTAATGATTTCTGGTCCACACCTCTTAATTCTGAAATTCCTGAAAAACACAAGCTTGTAGAAGGCGGATGTTACTGGTGAGTGTATTTGTAAAATATGACCCTTGGGGAAGAATGGGTAATAGAATGCTTCAATATGCTTTTGGTGCAATTTTATCTGAAATAAAAAATACAAACTTTTTTCACGAAGGTCTACCAAATTTTAATATACCACCTTCATCACAAGAAGTCCCTAGCAACTATATTACTACTAAAAAATTCGGTAACAATAAAGTGGATATGAGCATATTAAGAAACACTACCCATGATATTATAATCGATAGTTATGTACAGAAAGCAGAGTATTATCTCCCTTATCAGCAAAAACTAAAAACAATTTTTGATATTAAAGAATATTCTATTAATCCAGACAAATTAGTCTTACATATACGGGAGACAGACTACACTCAAATAAATAATTTTCTCGGGTATAACTTTTATAAAAACTTAATTAAATTTTCAAATTTTACAAACATATTAATAGTAACTGATAATAGCAATTGTGAAACAGTACAACGTTTATTGAGTGAAGGGTGCGCGCTTAATACACCGGGGTATGTTGATAAATTCACACATTCTAGTGACGAAAGAGGCATGCACGATTTCTTTACTCTAGTTTATAGTGAGAATATAGCTTTATCTCAATCCACATTTTCATGGTGGGGAGCTTTTCTCGGTACCCATAAGAATATTATTTTTCCATATAGTACTAAGCACAACAATTGGCCTATTGACCCCGAGGAAGATGATATAGATTTATTTCTTGATAAGCCTGAAAGTATAAGATTTATTAATTAAATGCCAAACGACGTTACAATTTATAATGTGTCAGAAGACTTGGTATGCACTTTAATTGAAGCTAACGCATATACAGAGCGCAAAGAACAAATACAGATATTGTTTTCGTCTTTATTTAATTTAAACAAAGAAAAATTTAAAAATAAAAAAATTATTATATCTAGTGGTGATTATCCAGAAAATGACGATACATATAAAAATTTTGATTATAAGTTTAGTACAACAGTACCAATTGATGGCGATTATTTTTATAATGAATTTCCATGCCCGCACAGTATTAGCTGGCCTGTATTAGATATTTTTAACGTTCAGGAAATGCTAAAAAATATGATACAGGATAAAAATGAACCTGTCTATAATAAAATTTTTTGGGCTGGCGGCCCTCAGCATTCTCAACGTTTTGAATATAAAAACTTTTCATCAATAAATTCTGATATTTGCGAAACACACCTCACAGACAATTCTGCAGATCAAATAAAAAAGTTTTTTATAAAAATTCCAGACCATTCAAAGTACAAATATTTAATAGATATACAAGGGCAGGGATATTCTGCAAGAATAAAATATTTATTAGCTACTGGCCGACCAGTTTTTTTGCCTCAGAGAAAATGGGTCGAACACTGGCACAGAAAACTAATACCCTGGATACACTATATACCCCTTAAGGATGATTTTTCTGATTTAAGATATAACTATAATATTCTAGAAAAAGACACTTCATTATATAGTTTAATAGGTCAAAAAGCTAAAGAATTTGTCTTAGAAAACATACTTCTTGAAAAGCAATTACCACATATTTTAAACAATCTAAAATAAACATTGCAGACTCAAAATTCGATTATAAAATAGGCTAATGAATGTTATATTATTTAATTTATTCAGTTTTCCTGACTATATACGTACTTGTATTAAACAAATTCTTTTTACAAACCCTGAATGTACAATATATCTAATTACAGACAAAAATATAGTAAATGAAAGAGTCAAGTGTCTCAATATTAGTAATTTTAATGTAACAAACGATCTTTTTAATAATTTTAAATTTTTTAGAAACAACCCCGTTAAGTATCACCTGGAGCTTTTCACGTCTTCAGCTTTCAGGTTTTTATTTATAGAAGAGCTCTGCCGTAATCTTAAATTAGAAAATATTTTTACTTTTGATAATGATGTTTTAATATACGGTAAGTTTGCAGATTTTTTATCTAAAATAGATCCAAAATATGAAACAGCCATTACACAGAGTATTAACTATGAATATATATGTGGGTTCAACTATTATAAAAATTATAACAGCTTAGTTCCAATAGCTGGTGATTTTAAAGCTTTTTTAAATTATAACGAGAATGATCTTAAAAAAATGTTCGGTGAAAGATTTAAAGCATCGTTTGTTTCAGAAATGTCACTCCTATACTATATTATTGAACAAAGAAAAACAAGCACACTTGTCCTGCCTTCATTTCCAGATAAAAATGATTTTAATTATGTTTTTGATCCTATAACTTACGGTCAAACTCTTGGCGGTAGAAGCCCAGCATTAGTTTCTACAGAAGAATCTTTTATAGACACAAATCATCTTTTAGGTAAAAATATAATTAATCAAGATATCCAGGTCAAATTTGAAAACAACATACCCGTCGTTTTTAACAAGAAAACTAATGAATACTTACCTCTCTTCAACTTGCATGTTCATAGTAAAAAGCTAGACAAATTTAAAACATATGCATAGTGATAGATGTGTTGTTAGTTTCGCAAAAGGTCATAATTTTTTAAGAGGTTTGACACGACTTAATGAAAAGTGTAATCAGTTAGAAATACCGTTTTTTGGATTTACAGAATATCCTGAGGGATGCCCAGAGCATAAAGACTCACCTTTTGCTTTTAAATTTTTCTGCATAAATGAAATAAAAAATAAAGGATTTAAAAATATAATTTGGCTAGATAGCTCGGTTATTGTGAAGCATGATCTCAATGATATATATGGACACATGGAGAGAGACGGTTATTTTTTTATTAAAAACTGGCATAGTGTTGGTGATTATTGTCATGATAAAGCTCTTAATACTTTAAAAATTACAAGAGAGCATTCTTTTAAAATTGCATGCATGCAAGGAACAAATTTTGGATTAAATTTTAATTTTAATTTTTGTCATAACTTTCTTTCCGAAGTAATGAAATTAAGTCTTGATAATATAACTTTTCCCGGACCATACACAAACGCTAATAATATGGCTTCCAAGGATAATCGCGTCCTTGGTCATCGCCACGATCAAATAGCAATGTCTATTATCGCTCTCCGGAATGGTATGGATAAATGGTATACCTGTGAGGAGCACCCATGGTTTATTCATGATAGAGATTTTGTTAAAAGCACTAATAGTACAGTTACTGACGTCATAATGAGTGAGTAAATAATGAAAATTAATTGTAACTATTACTGGAAAGAAGAAGAATTCCTAACAGGTGATAATATAGAGCAGCTAGGTGATTTTGTTTTTGATATAGAGAATTTTTTAATTGGAGACCACGGCAGAACAAAGCTGGATATTCCAGAAATTGTATTAATTGAAAAACAAATAAAAAACATAAACGAAAAAGGCCCTAAAATAATCTATTGTTACGGCCATGATACAAAGCGCCTTTTATCAAACTTAGATAAAATAAAGCAGCCTTTTAAGCTCATAACACACAATTCAGACATAGGCATTCTCGAAGAATATCTACCTTTCTTAAGAAGCAAGAAAATAATAAAATGGTTTGGACAGAATAACGCATTAAATCATCCTAAAGCTGTCTCAATTCCTATTGCTATTGCTAGAAAAGAATACCCGCACGGTAATCTTGCAGCTATAAGCGAGTATTCCAGAAACAATATTAAAGAATTCTTAGTATATAAAAACTTTATTGCTGCTACAAATATCACTGAACGCACCATGGTCGACAAAATCACTGCCGAAAACGGTATACCCGCATCACCATTTACAACATTCTCAGCTTACCTTAACATACTTTCTAAATCTATCTTCACCATCTCACCACCCGGCAATGGCGTTGATTGCCATAGAATATGGGAGAGCCTCTATTTAAAAACAATTCCCATTGTAAAGTATCACTATCAACTAGATGCATTTAAAGATTTTCCTGTCTTGTTTATAGATGATTGGAATCAGATTACAATTGACTTTTTAAAGTCTAATGTAAATAAAATAAATGTATTTGAAAATAAATTATCTAAATTATCTTTCAATTATTGGAGAGATTTAATACAAGAATTATGAAAAAATATTTAGTGACATTTTTGAATTATAATAACGATTATAACACTGATGAAGACAGAGAGAGGTTGGCACTTTTTAAAAAGTACAATTCTGAACGAAATAAAAAATATTGCCTGAAACACGGGTTTGAATATATTGAAGCAGATGAAACTGTATATAAGATTCCACATCTTTTTAAAATCGAAGGCATGCCTGAGTTTAATATGAAGCAAAATAATCATTTTGCTAGATGGAAGTTTTTTAGAGATAATATCGATAGTGGTAATTTTAAAGAAGGCGATATTATCAATCATCATGATGCCGATGTTTTTATTGTTGATACAGAAAAAACTATGATCACAAATAAAAGCTTTACATATGCAATTGATTCTGGCAACACACATTGTTTCGGTGTTTTTTCTCTAAAAGTTAATGATTTTGGTAATAAACTTATAGATTTAATGTTGAGTAAGGAACGATTTGATAAATTAACAAAATTAAAATTTTATAAAGAGAATGAAGGTGGTGAAGTGTTTTTTTATTGGGGCGATCAACAGGCATACTACATTGCATGTGGATTAAAATGCCATAGCTGGGTACCTTTTTTCTATTTGCCCAACAATGGCTTTTTTTCTTATCCCTCAGAACATGTTGCTTTTACTCTTGATGAATTGGAAAAAAATGTTGAAATAATGCCTGTTGAATACAACACAACACACCTATTAGAAGAATCTGGTAGAAATGGCAGAAGAGATGATTATGATATTGTACATACTACAAAAGACAAAGTAATATTTAGACATTTTGCAGGCGGTCAATTATGGAGGTTTGAGCAATACTCAAGAGAATTTCCTTTTAAATAAAATGAATAAAAAAGTATATATTGAAGCAGGAGCAGTAGACGGTGATTTTCAATCCCGCTCTCTCTGTTTTAAAAACAACCCTGATTATTTTGGCATTCTGATTGAACCAGATATAAGGTGTATTGATAGCTTAAAGAAAAATAGGCAAAACGAAAACACACTTATTATTAATGCGGCGCTGGTTCCTTTCTCTTATACAGAAAACAACATAGCAATACACCTGCACAGCTTACCCGCTTGCAACAGTACAAGCTTATGCAAAGAAGAAAGAAAAACTGACCAATGGAATAGTTTTGTACAAACAGTACAAGTTAAAGCATTAACACTTCAATCTATTTTAGATGAAAATAAGATTACAGAAATAGAAAATCTTTTTCTTGATACAGAAGGATTTGAAGAAGAGATAATTAACGGTATAGATCATACACGTGTAAAAATTAATAACGCTGAAATCGAGATGCATGGGACAATTTGGCCAGAGCACTTAAATCAAGGAGTAAATACATTCGTACCTCTGATGAAAGATAGGTTTGGCTTGAATTTGACTAACATAATTCATGAGGGTTGCCCTAAGCTTGTTTTTAGCCATGAATTGTCACAACACAGCCCCGAATACTTTATTAAGATCAAATACAATGATCCATAACATATCAAATATTATTAATAAATGGAAGCAAGGTAGTATTGAAAAATACGAAGATACAGCGCTTTGCACCTTATTAAAGAAGCATGGGAGTGATAAGAAAGATCTTGTAAAGTACGATGGTCATAATTATTCCAATTTATATTTTGAAATTTTTAATTCAATAAAACATCTTCAACTGAATATTTTAGAGTTAGGCATGGGTACTAATAACCCTAATATTCCCTCTACTATGGGTATAAATGGAAAACCTGGTGCTTCATTATTTGCATGGGAACAGTTTTTTCCAAGCTCAAATATTTTTGGTGCAGACATAGATAAAGATATTCTTTTTAATAGAGGTAGAATTAAAACATTTTATTGCGATCAAACAGATGCTAACAGTGTTAATAATTTATGGGATTCTATAAATCAGCAAATGGATATTATTATAGAAGATGGTCTACATGAATATGAAGCAAACATTTGCTTCTTAGAAAATTCTTTACCTAATTTAGCAAGCACAGGAATTTATCTTGCAGAAGACCTTCCCTCCAATGCACCTGAGGGGCTTAGCCTGTTAAGAGAAAATTTTATGAAAAAATACAATCTTCAAACATTTGAAGTTATACAAATGAATAAATCACCATTACTTGTAATACAAAAAAATAAATGAAAATAGAAGAAATTACAATTTGCTTACACTGTGGTTGCTCTAAAGACGTAGTTACCAGACAGATGTCTTTGTTAAAACCCTTAGAAGACAAAATTAAAGTCACATGGAATAATAGAATAGACAGATTTCCTTATGCATACCCCTCCTACTCACAGCTTATCAATCATTCAATAGCCACAAGCCCTACAGAATTTATTCTATTGCTTAATGATAGAACAATACCTACAGTAGCTGAAGTTGAGAAAATCATTAGTCATCTTGAAACTGGGTTCTGTTGTTCATTCATTTATAATGTTGGTTTTATGGGATTTTCAAAGGAACTAGTTCGCACTATAGGGTGGTGGGATGAGAGATTCTTAAATGGTGGATGGGAAGATAGAGATTGGGTGTATAGGATTAGAATGGCTGACTTAGCATTGTACGAGAGCCTGGAAGGTACATACGAAACTCACTGGAAATCACCCTTACAAATTGCAGATTGCTGTGCAAAATCTACACCCTATTGGAATGCAAAATATGATCAGGGCCCAAAGAGAGATGATTGGGACAGTGGCAGTGGCCCTGTTATCTATAAAAAAATAAAAGAAGAAGCATACCCACACTGGAACAATACACTAGGAGCTTCCAGGCCTGATATAAAAAACTCTTGGAATAAATGGAGTGACTCTATTCTTAACATACGCTATGCAGGTACAGAAAACCCCAATGGAGGCCCTTCTGCCTCTGGAATGATAAGAGACAGAGCTATAATAGAAAAGTATGAGTAAGAGAGTATTAATAACTGGTGGGTGCGGATTTTTAGGCACTTATGCTGTAGAGAAGTATAAGAAAGAAAATTATGATGTAACAGTTATAGATAATTTTATTTCCGCGGCTGTACGTAATAGTGATTCTGTTTTAAATGGTGTAGAGTTGATCCAGGATGATGTTTTAAATTATAAGTGGTCAACAAAGAAATATGATCTTATAGTTCATCTTGCTAGCCCTGTAGGACCTGCAGGGATCTTGAAGCATGCTGGTAAAATGGCTAACTACATACTTAATGATGTTTACTGGGCTATAGAAGGAGCAAAAATAAACAAATGCCCTATAATCTTCATAAGCACCTCAGAGATTTACGGCTATAGAGAAACACCAATAGAGCTAGTGGAGGATGATCATAAATTACTTGTTGGGTCTTTTAAAGTGAGAAATGAATATAGTATTTCAAAATTATTAGCTGAAATTGTTCTGAGTAATACTGCTAAAGTGGAAAAGATTAATTATCAGATAATTAGACCGTTTAATATTAGCGGTGCAAGGCAGCTTAAAGATGGTGGGTTTGTTCTGCCTACCTTTGTTACTCAAGCGCTTAGTAATAAAGACATTACAGTCTTTGGCGATGGGTCTCAAGTTCGCGCCTTTACTCATGCTAAAGATATTATAGAAGGAATGTACTTAACGAGCATCACTGATAAAATGAATGAAATATGGAATATAGGGAATTCAGAAAACAAATGCACTATAATGGAAATGGCAATGATGACCAAACAAATGACTAATTCTCTCTCTAAAATTACCTGTGTTGATCCAAAAACAATTCATGGCCCTCTCTATGAAGAAGCATGGGATAAAATTCCTAATGCAAACAAAATTAAAACACTACTTGGATGGCAACCAAAGTACAATATTGATTACATTGTAAATGATGTTATAAATTACTATAAATGAAAAAAATAGGTATTATAGGTTACGGCGAAATAGGCTCATCTCTCGAGAAAATATATTTAGGTAAAGGGTTTGATATACGCATACGCGATTTAAATAGAGATGATGATTTAAAAAAAGTAGATGTTCTTAACATTTGCATTCCTTATAATAATGAATTTGTTGGCAACGTTACAAACTATGTAAAAGAACTTGATCCTAAGCTTACCATCATACACTCAACTGTTATACCAGGTACAACTGAAAAAATATCTCTTCTCTCAGACTACAATTATATTGTGCATAGCCCCGTAAGAGGAGTACATCCAAAGCTATATGAAGGGCTAAAGACATTTGTAAAATATATTGGTGCTGATAATGAACCCTCAAAAGATTTAATTTGTAATCATTATAATGAAATCGGTATAAAGTATGAAGTTTTTAAAAACTCAAAGTCTACTGAACTAGCAAAAATTCTTTGCACCACTTACTACGGTCTTTGCATTGCTTGGCATGATGATGTTAATACATTGTGTCAAAAATATGATGTGCCTTTTGAAGAAGTAATGACAAAGTGGAACACTACCTATAATGAAGGGTACGAAAAACTCGGTATGAAGAATGTGACTAGGCCTGTTTTATACCCTCCTGCGGGTAGAATAATTGGAGGGCATTGTGTTATCCCAAACACAAAACTATGCATGGATTTTTTTGAGAGCTATGCTCTCGATTATATTTACAGATTAAAATAGTTGAAAATCATTAAACATCCGCTATTATTAAAGTATGATTATTAACCAAAAAGTTTACGACGGCAAACTGCTACACTCCCGCTTTGCATATACCTTTTTTCGAAATAAGACTTTACCTATTGGTAATATTGTTGCATTTCGTGCACCTATGCAAGTAGAAGCAGAGGGTATGATTGATAGTGAAGATGTACTCAATAACGACTATATTTACAGTCAAGATGCAATAAACTTTTTGTGGGAAATACCTAATCTAGATGCTTTTGGAGCTGTTGCATATCAGAGGCTCTTGAACACACAAATTGCTAACATTCTTAGCACACAATATCTTAAAGCACCTATTGAAGTTGACGGTGATGATTTAATTGTGCATAAAGAACATACACAAGGGGGTATTACGCAGACCAAAGGTAAATGCAGTGTTAGTATTACCTATACTAAAAATAATGTTGCGCTTGGTCATACCGGTATTAATATTAACGCCGGTAAAAAAGCACCAGCATTTGCTTATTCAACTAACTTATCTGACGAACAAGCAACACAGTTTATGAACACTGTTATAGAGCTTTTTTATACAATGAATGATGATATCTTCATTGCTACATCAAAAGTAATTAGTTAGTGAATATATTTGATATTATTGCAGATATTCTCTTTCTTAAGAAAAGAAAGGCAATTGCTAATATTGATAATGAAACATCATTCTCACCTTTTATGCTTAATAGATGGATAAGCATGTATTCAAATGTGCTTGCTCTTAAGTGTAATCTATTAAACAAATATATTGCCTTCAACAAGCAAACATCCTATAGCTTGTTTTATAATATCTTTGACAAAGTAACTACCAAGAAAATTACTTATTTTAAGAAGAAAAAAGAAGAAGTTGATGAAAATGACACAGCTCCGCTTTTTTCAAGAGCCTTAGAAATATCACAACGTGAAGTAAAATTATACTCTGAGCTATTGACTTCTATTAAATTGTAATAAAATATAACATATGCCAGCTAATATTGATCTCTTGCCCACTCAAAAAAGTTTAATTGATTTGTCTGAATTGCCTAAAAATTCTTTTAACAGTATTTTTTACGGCTTTAGTTTAAGACAGCTTCTGGATGATGTTATGCTTGTTCGCTTTGTTGATGAAACAGATGACGGTGCGAGTATTATGCGCAACGGTATTGTTGTGCCGGTTAATGTTGATACAAAAGCTTGGCGCATAGGTGAGGTAATTCTCGCTGGTCCTAATGTCAAGCACGCTAAAAAAGGCGATTACGTATGCTTTCCAAATAATTTAGGTATACCAGTATCTAATATAGCTGTTGATGATTATGGCTCTCTCAAGAAAGGCATCTTTTTGAACGAACAGCGTATTTTTGGAATTTGTTCTGTTCTTGAGAGCAGCAATTCCGTAGCTTCTCATACAACGAAAAAACGAAAAAATAATGAATGAAGGTGTCTTTATCAACCTTAAGAACAATTGCTCAGAATAATGTTACTGAAATTAAGTTCTTTAGAAGAAGACCTAAACCTGGGTACCCACCTACAAGACGCATGCTATGCACTACTAGTTTTTCCCTGCTCAACAGTACAGAGGGTCGGTTGACTCTGAATTACAAGCCTACCTCTAGACCGCCTAGATTTAATCCAGCACAGAAAGATTTGTTAATAGTCTGGGATATTTTTATGCAGGATTACCGTTGTGTAAACGCAACTGCTTGTAATTTAATAGCAACCATACCAGCTAACAAAGAATTCTGGAAATACTTTTCAACTAAACTATTCAAACTAACACCGCAACAAAAAATTGCATTTATGAACAGATGACAACAATACTAAATATTACTTCTACTATAAATAAACATTTGCAAAAAAATGCAGAATTTGTTATAGACAATAAAACAATAAAGACAGGAAGAATCTTACTTTTTAGTGTTAAAGATTTTTTCTGCTCTTTCTTACTACTAAATGAAATAAAGAAAAAAAGATTTCTTTATGAAATACCATACCCATTTAGCTTTCAAGAAGCTGATAATGAATTAATCTTTGACTACACTCTCAATACTTTTACTCAGAATAATCCTGCTGTAAAAGATGACTTTTTAAAATTTAGAAATAAAAAATCATCTAAACTTTTTAATAAAAAGGTCAGATTAAAGATTTCTGTTTAATTCTCGCAATTTGTAGTTATAATTATTTGTGTTCAGTCGTTATTTAAATCATTTTCCTAAAGACTACAACCCTTCTTCACAGCAAGTAAAATTGATTAAGAGTGTTGAGAAGGCTTTTAACAAAGGTAAGAAATTTGTTATTGCATGCGCTCCAACAGGATCAGGAAAAAGTTTTCTCGCTAAAACACTCGCAGGCATAAGCAATCAACCATCGCAGCAATTTATTGATTTGGTTAAATCATATAAAGCTTACAAACAAGATTTTACAGGCAACTACCTGCATGAAGTTGAATGCATGTCAACACCGCCTTTTGGAGCATATGCTTTAACTATTACCAAATCATTGCAAGACCAATATTTAAAACTATTTCCTGACACCTTACTATTAAAAGGTAAAACAAACTATATCTGTGATGTCGATCAAAACTTTGATGTTGAGACTGCTCCCTGTTTATTTGTTAGTAAGATAAAAGATGACTGTTGGGAGCAAAATAGGTGCCCATATTACAACGCAAGAAACGACGCTCTTATATCTCAGTTTGCTGCTCTTAACTATAAAATGTTTCTTGCATTACCTAAACATTTAAAACGGAAAAATTTTTTAATATGCGATGAAGCTTCTGAACTAGAAGATGAGCTAGTTAAAAGATTTTCTGCAGAAGTTAGTTATGAAAGATTAAAAAATTACGGCATTGAGTTCCGTACTCTTACAACTGAGTCATATGAAAAAGCTCGTAGCTGGGTAAATGATTTGACATTTACTATAAATGAAAAAATTAATACACTTACGGTTAAAGCAGGAAAAAAACATAACACTCTCTCACAGCCAGATAGAATTAAACTTATTTACTTAAAAAATATTATGAACTCCCTTGCTACTGTTGATACTCTCTGGAAAGACTGCGAATTTATTATAGATCGTGATGTCAGAAAAGTCACATTTACACCCCTCAAGGTAGATAAACTGTCAAAAAATATTTTTGATTGTGGCGATAACGTTTTACTCATGTCAGCTACAATCATAGACCATAAGAATTTTGCAAAAAACTTAGGAATTACAGACTATGAATATATTGAAGTTGAAAGCGATTTTGATGCTGCAAAATCACCTATACATGTAACTTCTAAAAATAAACTCAATTATAAAAATTTAAAAGTTGTTCTCCCTGATATAGTAGATCAAATAAAACAAATAGTAGAGTTTCACAAAAATGATAAAGGTATTATACATACGCATACCCAGGAAATAACAAATATATTGCGTGATAAATTACATTCCAATAGACGGTTTTTATTTAGAGATATAGCATCTAATAATGAAAATATTCTAACTGAGCACTTTAAAGCAGATTTTCCTACAATACTTGTATCACCCTCATTAGCATACGGCATCGATTTAAAGGATGATTTAGCAAGATTTCAAATTATCGTAAAGCTGCCTTTCCCGCCTCTCTCGGTAAAACGTATTAAAAAGTTGTTTGATATTGATAAAGCCTGGTATGAAAATAAAATGCTAAATTCAATTGTACAAATGTGTGGTAGAGCTACTAGAAGCAAGCATGACTTTTCTACAACCTACATACTTGATGGTAATATTGTCAATGTTTTAAAAAATACAAAAGATAAGCTTCCGCAATGTTTTATTGACCGGGTTTGCTAATAAATAATATAGTGAAGAACTATACGTATCATTTTGAAATTAAAGACCTAATAACTCAGTTTATTAATGCTTTTGATAATATTATTATTAAGAGATACGACCAAACTAGATCTGCAAAATCTAGTATTCAGGTGAGATATGTATACTCACCAAAACAAAGAGTAATGTATGATCTTGTAAACAGAGCACAGAACCTAACTGTTCCTGTTGTAGCTGTTAGTATTGCAAACGTAGCAAGAGATGAAAACAGAGTCTTTAATAAGATTGGTGGTTTTTATTTCTCTCAAGGTACTAGCAGTGGAACTGAGTCTACAAAAAGCGATTTTTATAAGAGCCCTGTACCAGTCAATATTACCATCAACATGTCTATTCTTGCAAAATTTCAAACTGATATGGATCAAATATTATCTAATTTTATTCCCTACAACAATCCTTATATTATTATTTCATGGAAAGTACCTGAAGCCATGGTTGAAGATGGGTTCACTGTTCCTCAAGAAATACGTAGCGAGGTTTTATGGAATGGTAATATTGCATTATCTTATCCTACAGATATTAATGCATCTGAAAAATATAGAATTATTGGTGATACTTCATTTATAATAAAGGGATGGCTGTTTGGTGATCCAACATTCCCTGCAGCTAATATCTTTTACGTTAATAGTAATTTCTATAATGCATCTAGCTTACTTGATGCGACATTTGAAACACTGTCTAGCCAAACATTCACATACCCTGTATCATCTGGGCTATCTAGCGATTTAGAAACAGTCACCATTTCAGCTTTCCCCCAGGTAACAAACATCGATTACACATATCAAATTTTATGAATTTCATAACACTCACACCTGCACAAACTGCTTTTCTTTCTCTAGAAGGCTACTTTTTTCAAAGACTTGAATTCATCTATCTCAGTGCTACTAACAATACAATGTTTCCCTATGTATGTGCTTTGAGCTACTTCACTGGCAGTACCAAGTTGTCTTCTGCATTTTTACCTATTTCCGGTTATCCGTATAATAATTATTCTATTCGTGGAGAAAACGGACTATCTGTTGTAATGCATGGTTTATCAGCAGGTATATATGATTTAATACTTGGAAATGCAGCTGGGTACACTCTTCTATCAACAAAAAACTACTTATTATCAACAAATTGATAGATATTTAATTTATTTAGTATATCATAAATAATACTATATGGCGGACTCTAATCGCGAATCTACGTTCGGCAGAGATTTAATGAAGTTTATTTCTTCTAAATTGCCCTACCAACAAGTTGATGTTAATGATAAAATTAATTCCCTCAATCCAAAGTATGAGATTTTTTATGATAAAGGAACAAAGAGAGATGATGCCCTAGCAAGGCAATCAGTATCTAACACAACTTTTTATACTGATGATTTGTTTGGTAATATATTAAGAGATAAAAATTATCATGAGTTCATGTATGCAAACATACAGCCTGATAAAATTCGCCGTCTCATGGACTATAGAGTCATGGCTGCTTTTGCAGAAGTAGCAGATGCATTAGATGAAATTTGTGATGAATTTATTAATAAAGATGATAACGGTGATATTATAAAAATTGATTTTAAGGATATAAGCTTATCAGAAACACAGAAGAGCAAGATACGCAAAGAATTTCAAAAATATATAAGTTATTTTGATTTTGAGAACAAAGGATGGGAATACGTTAGAAGCATGCTTGTTGATGCTGAAATTTATTTTGAACATATAATTCATAAAAAATATCCAAAAGAGGGAATCCTGGGCATTCTAACTGTTCCATCTGACACTATTGACCCTGTTTATGCAAATGTTCAAAATATGAACATTAAAGGTTACTTGCTTAGAAAACCAGTATATGATTTAAAGAACCCTTCAAAAGTTACTAGAACTGAACTAGTACCAATGGAAGTAAACCAAATTACATATATCAACTCTGGCATATGGAATGAAAATAAAACTGTTAGACTGCCCTTCATTGAGAATGCAAGAAGAGCTTATAGACAGTTATCTTTAATTGAAGATGCAATTGTAATCTATCGCCTAGTAAGAGCACCAGAGCGTTTAGTTTTCAATGTTGATGTAGGTAACATGGCCCCACCCAAAGCTGAAGCATACCTTAGAAAATTAATGACAAACTATTGGTCAAAGAGAACATTTGATCTTGATCAAGGTGCAACAGTTCAAAAATTTAATCCTCAATCAATGCTTGACAGTTTTTGGTTTGCCAAGAGAGCAGGCAGTGAAGGTACAACTGTTACATCTCTGCCCGCTGGTCAAAATTTAGGTGAATTGTCTGACCTTCTTTACTTTGTAAAGAAACTCTACAAATCTTTAAAAGTTCCAACAAGCAGATTAAACCCAGATGATGTCTTTAACGACGGTACAAATATTCTTAGAGAAGAGCTTAAGTTCGCACGCTTTATTATTAGACTGCAGCAAAGATTTGCTTCAGGACTTAAAGGCGGGTTCACTACACAGCTTAAACTTAAAGGTATTTGGGAAGAATTAAAACTAAGAGATGATGATATTACTTTAACTTTTAATGTACCGACTAACTTCTATGAGCTAAGAGAGAATCAAAAGTTTGAGTTAAAAGCCAATAGCTTCAATACCATAACACAGAGTGATCTTGTATCAAAAACATTTGCACAAAAGAAATATCTTGGCTGGGGTGATTCTGATATTATGGCTAATAGAGAATTCCTTAGAAAGGATAAAGAATTGCTTTGGGAGTTGGCTCAAATTGAAAACGCCGGGCCTAATTGGCGCAATCAAGGTACAGTTGCAGCTCCTGGTGAAGTAGGCAGTGCAGGTGAAATGGGTGGTAGTGCTCCAGCTGGTGGGCCACCTGCATTTGGTCCTGCTCCTACAGCCCCAGAAGCAGGAGCAACTGGTGGCGAAGCTGGCGCTGCAGCAGAAGCACCTGCTCCAGAAACAGCCCCAGAAGCAGGCGGATCTGCTCTACCTACTTAATAAATAATTAAATGCCCTGTACAGACATCACGCCGATCAGTGCCTTTCAAAGCACTAATCTTAATAGTAAAATATGTTCTTTTACTAGATTGAGCGAAAGAATAATGAGAGCTCTTGGCGCTCCATTAATTACTGTTGAAATACATCATGATCAATTATTTGAAAATATAAGTTTAGCATGTGAAATGTTCACTAAATATGCTGGATATACAGAAGAATATATTGTATTTGATTCTAATCTTTATGTAGACAATAAAGGGCTTAAACTAGACGAACTTTTCAGTGTTTCACCTACCTTTAATAAGGTAGTTGACCCTGCAGTGCCAACTGTCTTTGTAGCAAACTCTTCAATACCCAGTACATTCTTCACATCTTCTTCAACGCTATCAGCTACATACGACAATGGAATATTCAAAAACCAGGTTTTTCAACAAACTGCATATGCCACTCTCACTAGCTTTAATTCAATATTAAGCGCTTCCTTCACCCCCTCTGGTCAGCAGAAATGCAGTAATGAAAAATTTGTCAATAGTTTTGATTATGATGTGATGGATTATAGAAAAGTTGTTGATGTTATTGATTTTGAAGAAGGGTCTTCAAACGGTGTTAATACACTATTCACAATCGAGCAAACTTTAGCTCAGCAAACATATTTTAGCTATGCAATGGGCAATTATGGGTTCGATTTAATTAGCTGGTATGTATTAAAGAACTGGTTAAAAGATAGAGAAAAATTATTAGCACAGAAGAGATACTTTACATTTGATCCAAGAACTCAATATCTTGTCATGATGCCTCCTCCTAGAACACCTGGCTCCGGCAGCAGATTTTATGGTGTCTTATTTTGTTATGTTGAAAGACCTCTCAAGGATATTATTAAAGAGCAATGGGTCTATCAATATGCTCTCGCACTTAGCAAGATAACAGTAGGTACAATCAGAGGTAAATATCAAGGCACAAATCTCTTCGGTGGTGGAACTATTAATGCTGCCATACTTGAAGATGGTAAACTAGAAAAAGATAAGCTTGAAGCTCTACTCCTGCAACAAGGTGCTGCAGGCTTTGGTGATGCTGCTCCTCCAATGTTTTTTGTTGGATAATTATGCTGCCCATTAAAAGAGACAGCAAATACAGACAAGGTATTTTTAAACCCAAAAATACAATCAAATATGTTGGCAGAGGATTTCCTGTGTACAGATCTGGGTGGGAATTAAGATTTTTTCGATGGTGTGATGATAATAAAAATGTTGTTGAATGGGCTAGCGAATCTGTAATTATACCGTATCTTAACAAAGCAGATGGTAAGGTACACAGGTATTATACTGACGGTATAATAGCAATAAGAGAAGGAGATAAACTTGTTAAATATATTATAGAAATTAAACCTTCCTCACAAACTAAAGCACCGGTATCAGGAAACAAACGGAAAAGCACTATAAACTATGAAAATTATAGGTATTTACAGAATATCTCCAAGTGGGAAGCGGCCAAACAATGGTGCGATAAAAAGGGGTACAAATTTTTAATATTAACAGAAAAAGAGCTAGGACTTAAAAAATAGTGTATTTTTTTAATAAATAATCATATGGCGCTTCGTTTAATAGTTGAGACACCTCAAGAGAACACAGATTTCGAATACATTTACGAAGAGAAAAATAGCAAAGAGCAGCCCAAGCTGTTTATATCAGGCCCCTACATGATGTGTGAAACTGTTAATAAGAACAAACGAATTTATTCTAAGGAGGACATGTTCAAGGAAGTTGCAAGATACACAAAAGAAATGGTTGAATCAAAAAGGGCCATGGGTGAACTAAATCACCCTGAATCTGCTGATGTAAATTTAGCTAATGCTTGCCATTTGGTAACAAACTTGAAGATGGAAGGCAATTTTGTTTATGGCAAATCACAAGTGCTCTCAACACCTTCTGGTAAAATAGTAGAGTGTTTAATTAAAGACGGTGTGAGTGTTGGCATGTCTTCCAGAGCCCTTGGTGAACTTTCTGAAGAAAGTGGTGTTAATAAAGTAACTAATATGAGGTTAATTGCGGTTGATTGTGTTGCAGATCCTTCATGCCCTAAAGCTTTTGTCAATGGTATTCTTGAAAGCAAGCAATATGTTCTTAAAACTAACGGTGAATTAGAGGAATTCTATAATAGTTTCGAAAAGAAAATATCTACTCTTCCAAAACATGATGTTAATACTTTCTTAAAAGAACAAATACTTAGATTTATTAAGGGGTTATAATAAATAATAATACTAGTATGAACCAATCTAATCCTGTTTCTGCTGAAAAAAAGAACTTATTAAATTTTATTAAAACTATTTCTCAAAAAAATTACGCTGAAGCAAATAAATATTTACAGGGCGTAATTAATTCTAAGTTAAAAGATAGAATTGAAAAAGCGGCCAAAAAAGAAATTTTTTAATATGGAAAAGAACATAACAGACACACTAAGAGAAGCAACTAAAGACATCCTCACAGAAGATGTTTTAAAGGAAATTGAAACCGCTTTTAATAGCTCTGTGAACGAAAAAGTTAAAATTCATGTTGAAAAAGCTCTTATGGAGCAAGATGAAGATTATAGCAAGAAGCTAGAAAAACTAGTTGAAGCTATTGATGCAGATCATACAAGCAAGCTCGAGAAAGTTGTTGAATCCATTGATAATGATCGTGCTGAAAAACTTAAGGCAGTTGTTGAAAAATATGAAACAGCAATTGCTACAGAAGCAAACAATTTTAAAACCACTCTAGTCGAATCCATTTCTAATTATTTAGAAAAATTCCTAGAAGAAAAACTTCCACTTAGTGATATTGAAGCAGCCGTTAAGAACAAAAAAGCTCTTAACATGCTTACAAACATAAGAGAAGCTCTCGCTGTTGATATGGCTCTATCTAAAGATAGTATTAAAGATGCCGTAATTGATGGTAAGAATAAAATCGATGAAGCTGTTAATCAGCTTGAAGCCTCAAATAAGAAGGTAACTGAGCTATCAAATGAGCTCAATAAAATCAAAGCAGAACTTGCTCTTGAAAAAAATATTCAAGATCTTGATGCAGAGAAAAAAGTATATATGAAAAAAATGCTTAAAGGTAAATCTGCTGATTTTATTACAGAAAACTTCAAATACACATTGGGGCTTTACGAGAAAACCGAAGAAGAGAGACTAACAGGTCTCAAAGAAGAAGCAGTTAAACAGACTGTTTCTGAAAAAGTAGACAGACCTGTTATCGCCGAGTCAGTAGTTCAAGAAAATGCAGATGAACCTGGATTTAAGAACTATATGGCAGAGCTTAGCAAGTACTAATTTCCTTTTCTTGAGGGTAATCCTGAACAGAAAAAAATAAAGGTCGACATTATCTCTTTGGAGATTTATAATAATTATGGCAAACATACGTCCTTCACAGTCTTACATCAGTGAAGATCGCGCCAAACTATTGATTGAGAAGTGGGGTCCAGTATTGGATTACACCTCAACCAATGTTAAGGCGATTGAAGATGATCACACTCGTTTGAACACCGCCATCCTCTTGGAAAACCAAGAGAAGTGGTGTTTCGAAGCTAGCAACGTCGCTGGTGGAACCCCTGGAGTTTTCAGCAATAACACAATTAATGCTGGTGGCTTCGGTAATCAGTTCCCTTCCCAGAATGACGGCGCTTATGCTCCTAACGATTCGCGTCTTCCTAAGATCCTCATTCCGATGATTAGACGTACCTTCCCTGAGTTGATTACTAACGAAATCGTTGGTGTACAGCCCATGAGTGGCCCAGTTGGTCTAGCCTTCGCCCTCCGCTACAAGTATGAGAGCGATGCACTAGGTTACAACACAACAGGCGACCTTGACGCTTCAGCAACAACAAATCTTAATAATCCTCAGCTACAATCAGATGGTGACGAGTTGGGATATCAGTATCTAGATACTAGATTCACTGGTACTTCTTCTGGTCAGCTCTCTGGTAATGCTACTTACTTCCCAATGGTTGATCAGGATCGGGGTGTTGCTCAGTTGCTCGCTAACTTCGAGCTAACAAGCAAAATTCCTCAGATCGTTGTCAGCTTTGAGAAGACAGCAGTAGAAGCCGGTACACGTAGACTAGCTGCTCGTTGGTCTGTTGAACTCGAGCAGGATTTGAAGAACATGAACGGTATTGATATCGATACTGAGCTCACAAACGCAATGTCTTATGAGCTACAGGCCGAAATCGATCGTGAAATGATCATCAGAATGATCCAGACAGCTCTAAACGGTGGCTTTGGCCGCGGTTTCTCTGTTTGGTCTCCTGCTTCCGCAGACGGCCGCTGGCTAGTTGAACGTAACCGCGACTTCTATCAGAGACTCATCGTTGAGGCTAATCGTATTGCAGTACGCAATCGCCGTGGTTCCGCAAACTTTATCGTTGCGACACCTCGCGTTTGTGCTATCTTGGAAATGCTCCCTGAATTTCAGTGGGTACCAGTCCAGGGTAACGTCAATACACAGCCCGTCGGTGTAGCAAAGGTTGGTTCACTTGGTGGTAGGTTCAATGTTTATCGTGACACACGTACAGAAGCTCAGTTTGAGCTTGGACAAGGTGGAAACTACAGTGGATCCGGCACATACGGAAATACTCAGTCTCGTACCCAGCGTCTCGAATATGCTCTCTTGGGTTACAAGGGACCAGAATTCTACGACACAGGTATCATCTACTGTCCGTACATCCCCGTCATGGTACAAAGAACAATTGGACCCAATGATTTCGCTCCCCGTGTTGGTCTATTGACCCGCTACGGAGTAGTCGATAACATCTTTGGTGCTAACCTCTACTATCACGTCATCATCCTACAGGGTCTTGGTGTTGCGTTCCAGCCTGGAACACAATCAGTCTACTTCTAAAAAAAGTAGTCGGGATTCAACAAAGAAAACACTTTCACCTGGTAAGTCCCAGGAAATTTAAAAAAGGGCCTCTTGCGGGGCCCTTTTTTTTGTAAAAAATGCATATATGTTAACTAAATATTTTTATGTCTGTAGATTACGTTAGCACTGCACCTTGGAATGATCCATATAATCCATGGCCTCAATATAGTGAAGTGATCTTTAAGATGATAGGTGGGTCAGAAGGAGGAGCAGATTTTACTTGTTTGTATACTCTTTCCACATTTAACCCATTACAAAATATAACAAATTATGCTACATTCTCTGCAAATGCTCTGTATGTGGATTTGGCAGCTTTAGCGCTGGGCACAGAAAATACTTTGTTGTATCAAATAAATCTGCACCCAAGCTTGCTAGTACAAAATTTTTGGCAAGTCAATGTGTTGCTATATGAAACTCGCGTGCGAGCCTACAAGGCTGATGCATCAAGGTCTGTACCTGTTAAATCAGCAGGTTCTGCACAAGGGTGGATCCCGCAAGCTGGATTTGAGCCTTATTCTGTTAATGATATGTCTATTATACCGGTGACAACCGCATTGACCCCTTGGGAACTGAGAAGAAGAAGATTGTTAGAGATAGCGTAAAAAAATCAGTTAGTTGTCAATAAATATCTATATGCCTCAAATACAATTTATCAACACTTTAGCAGACCCAACTTCAACAACACCTGAAACATTGAATGTGTCTCTCACTTCAAAAGGTGTAGTTCTCGAAGAACTTGGTGCTAATGTTAAGTTTCTTGTCTTCCAAGATACACCTAGCACATTGACCACAAATTTTCAAACACTGTCAACACCTGCAGGTACAAAGTTTAGAGCTGATACAGCATACAGTGGCATACAGTTTGGTGTAATTTTCAAAGATAATTCTTCCACAATCTTCACACTAGTGACAGGCGGAACAAATGCAGCTAACAGAGCTACTTATGTAGTGCAAACCGTTGCTTCCAATGGATATGATTCACAGAGTCTTGCTGATTTCCAGAGACTCTGGAATCTTAACGGCTAATTACTGCCGCGGTGTTTTAACAAAATACTTGTACTGATCCACAAGCACTTTATCTAGCAATTCTGCCT
>Ga0181355_1000104_pt1 | contig 31214 bp, 40 predicted proteins | sample Fa13VDMM15DN_FD_130099 | JGI IMG/M metagenome (GOLD analysis project Ga0181355, IMG submission 130099) | Freshwater viral communities from Lake Michigan, USA - Fa13.VD.MM15.D.N | ecosystem: Environmental > Aquatic > Freshwater > Lake | place: USA: Michigan | collected 2013-09-23 | reverse complement strand
GTGGGACAAGGTTTGCAGAGAGGTGATGGAGCGATGAACGGCAACCCGAATTGCTATCACTGCGGAGTGGAAATCACAGGGGCGATTATTATGAGGCCAAAAGATTTTGGGTTGGCGATCAAAAAGGATGCGCCAGTCGCAAGCACAGCCAATATCAACGGGGTGCGGTGTTTCATGTTTTGTTGTGCTCAACACGCGGAGGAAATGCCAGTACAATGCGCTTAAACCTTGGATGTGCAGATCGTCGGATAGACGGATTCATCGGCGTGGACATTGCGCCGGGGCCAGAGGTAAACGAGATCGTAGACCTTGAGGGTCCGTGGCCGTGGTTGGATTCCAGCGTCTTGGAAGTCAGGGCGCATGACGTTGCGGAGCATATTGGAGACTGCTCGCACGTTCAGGGGTGGGCGTGCACGAAGTGCATTGCTATGCGTTTTAGATTGGAACCGACAAGGCTTTTGTTTTTGCGTCACGATCTCGGGAGAATCCACTTTTTTAACGAGCTTTGCCGGGTGCTGGTGCCTGGAGGACTGGCCACAATCGAAGTACCAGACGCGCTTCAGGGTGCCGGGTTTATTCAAGATCCGACGCACAAAACAGCATGGACGAGGAACATGTTTCAGTACTTCGGGGCCGGTATCGGTGGAGAGTTTGCACATGGGCGGCTGTCGATCGGCTACGGCATCACAGCTAAATTCAACCTTGTGAGCATGGAGCGTCGCGAGTATCAGGACACCTACGACAAAGTCTGGAAGATCATGGCAACACTAGAGGCGGTGAAGTAGATGGGGCTCTCGGTTATCATTCCTTCAAAAAATCCGGCCAACCTTGCGGCCTGCATCACGGCTATCAGGGCGGCCGGCGAGATGTGCCGAATCATCGTAGTTGACGACGGGCTACCGAACTATAACCACGGCATTGGGGCTGATGTGGTGCAGGGGCACAAACCGTTCGTCTATGCGCGAAACATCAACCTCGGCATCTACGCAGCCGAAAATGACGACGTGATCCTGCTCAATGATGACGCGCTGCTGAAGACGGAACGCGGGTTCACGAAAATGTGGGACCAAGCGAAGCGCAGACCGCAATACGGCGTAATCGCGTCGGCCTGCAACAACGTGGGCAACCCGCTGCAGAATCTGGTATCCGAACTGGCAAACGCGGATGCCGTGCGGGACGAGCACAGAACACTTTGCTTTACGTGTGTCCTGATTCCGCGGCGGGTGATAGATGCCGTGGGACTGCTCGACGAGCGGTTTGTGGATTACGGCATGGACGATGACGATTACTGCCTGCGCGTCCGATATCACGGACTCAGGCTGGCGATTTACGATGGCTGCTATTGCGACCACGGCAGCCTGACGAGCAGCTATCGCGGCGGACCGGAGGCGGGGGGCGACTTCATGCCAAACCTGAAGCGGTTCATTGCCAAGTGGGGAACAGACAATTGGGGACGCAGCTGCGACAATTCGCCGTTTCGCGACCTGTGGGAAGGTGAAGCATGAGCGAAGCATTAACGCTGGCGGGGATAATGGCGGTACCGGGGGCGGCGTTGCTGGTGCACCGGGCAGGGCTGGTGTACAGTATCCGCATGATTGCAAACTGGTGGTACGCTTTGGCGTTTGCGGTTGAGCACTTCCGCGCTGAGTTTCGGCGGCTAAATGACGAAGCGAGGCGGGCATGAAGGTCTTGATATTGGGCGCATCAGGGATTGTAGGGCAACACATGCGGCTCTGCGTTCCGGATTGTGTGCAGCCTGTTTGGGTACGGCGTGAGGCCGACCCAATTACGTCAGGCGACTGCAAGGTTTCGCAGATCACGGCACTTGACGCTGACGTGATCGTTAACCTGTGGGGCAATTCGAACGTGGATGCTGTGGAGCGCAACCCGTGGGACGCAGTAGCCGAAAACATTACAATGCCGGAAATGCTGGCGCTATGGTGTGCAGCAAACGGGCGCAAGTTCGTTCAAGTCAGCACTCAGGCCGTCTACCAGTCACCCGGCAACAACATGGACCAGCCGAACATCTATGGCCGGCATAAGCGTGCTGCAGAAGTGGCGACGCTAGAAAACGGCGGTATCGTGGTCCGGTTGACGTTTGTGCTGGGCATCAGGCCACTGCCGCACGTGGGGCGCAAGAATCCGCTCGAAGCCATGCTGGAAGGGCAGAGCCCGCAGGTCTGTGACCGGTTCTTTAGTCCGCTGTTTGCGTGGGACGCGGCGGAACTTCTCTGGGACGCGGTGCTGATGGCGAAGCCGGGGGAGATCCGGCAACTTGGCGAACCAATACGCACGACCCGCTGGGATATTGCCAAGCTGGTCAACGCAGACGTCACAGCGTGTTCACATGACGACTTTGATGGGCTGGCACCACGCGCCAGAGATACGACGTTCCTGCACGGTTCGCACTTGCGCAGCTTATACCAGATTCACCAGATAGTAGAGAGGGCACAAATGGAAGACAGAGCAATCGAACTGGCGCTATTTTTTGGAATCACGCTGGACCAAGCAAAGGGGAAGCTAGGCGAGGGCTTTGGCGCTCTGCACAACGCCGTAGCCGATGACTTTCGCAAGGCCAATCCGCAGGGCGACTACGCGCTGCTGAACTGGTACCGGACCACTGAAGCTTACATCTGGGAGCTTTCGGCGTATCACGAGGATCCAGGCTTCAACTACACCGGCATGTGCAAAGGTATCGTAGAGCGGCTGAAGGTTGAGCCTAGATGCTCTTGCGTGTTGGCGCTTGGAGATGGCATCGGAGACCTGACGCTGGCGTTGCACGAGGGAGGCTTCGATGCTGTGTATCACGATCTGGAGGTCAGCAGGACGGCGGATTACGCAGCGTTTCGGCATTGGCGCAACACTGGAACTCAACTGGTGACAGACACCAGCAACGGATGGACCATGCCGACCGGCGGCGAATACGACGCTATCTGCTCTCTCGACTTTCTGGAGCACGTGCCAAACGTGGAAGCTTGGGTGCGTGCCATCTTTGCAGCCTTGAAGCCGGGGGGTCTGTTCTGTGCGCAGAACGCCTTTGCGTGCGGCTCAGGTCCGGACGGCAGCATTCCCATGCACCTTGCCGTCAATGACCGTTTTGAGCACGACTGGGACCCGCTGCTGACGGCGGTTGGGTTTAAGCAGATTTCGAGCAATTGGTACCGGCGGCCGGCGTGAAACTGATAGCGGCAATGGTGGGAATGGTCATCTTGTATTTGCTGTGGAAAGGGTACATCGAAGAATGAAACCGACGACACTGGGGGACCTGATGGACCGATACTGGGACCGGATGCAGGCGAAGAAACTGAAAGACGCGGCAGAGAGAAAGGCGGCGAAGGATGCCTAAGATTCCGACATTTGACAGCGACGGGAATCCGAACGGCTGGATATTACCAGTGTGGAACGAACTGGATAAACCGGACTTGGCACCGGCTCAGATCTATGTAACAGCCATTGCCCCACGGACTCGCAAGGGTCCACACTTGCACATGGTGCGCGAGGGCCGATTCCATGTAATATCTGGTAACGTCAGGATAGTGACCAAGAGAGCGGGTAAGCTGACCGCTCCCGATGGTGAAACGGTAGACGCGGACCTGACGTTGATTCACTCGAGAAACGAGCCGGTGATAGTCAAGGCTGGTGTTTTGTGCGCTCTCTACAACTACGGAGACACTGAGGCGCTGGTAATCAACATGCCAAACGCGGCATGGTCGAAAGAGAATCCTGACGACCATCCGGTTACGAACTGGCAAGACCCGGCAGATTGGAAGGTGCAATCGTGAGGCGTCTTGATATTGGAGTAGCCAGCTACAAGAACCCGACATGTTTGCGAAGCACGTTGGCCTGCATACAGGTGAACAGCTCGACCGACTGGCGGTGCTTTGTCCTGATGAGCCGCAACGACTCAGAAGAAAACGTTGAGGCGTGTCAAGTGGCGCGTAGGTTTGCAGCAGTCGATCATCGTTTCGTGCTGGTAGAACGAAGCGTGGCTCAGGATAGCTATTCAGGCGCGGTGAACGTCCTGTTCCACCTAGCGGAAACAGAATACATAGCGTATCTGGACAACGACGTGACCATCAACACGCATGGCTGGGACGAAACGCTGTGCGGGTATCTGGATCGCTTTCACGAGATCGGCATGGTTTACCCGAACGGCGGGGCTGCACCTATTGACCGCGGGCCGTATACAGAAATCATGTGGGCTGCGGGCTTTGCGTGGGTGATCAACCGGCACTGTATGGTGGACACCGGGAGATTCGACGACACTATCGGGCACCAGAACGAGTGCGATTATGCGATGCGGGTTCGCATGGCAGGCTGGAAGTGTGCGGCGGTTCCATCGGTATCAATCAGTCATCACGCGACGGCCACAAACGACCCGGCTGCGATTCAGCGCATCGGGCAGGGCGTTATGCAGTTTGTTAACAAGTGGTGCCGGTACTTCGGCGGCAAGAATTTGACGTATCATTCTCCGAACGTGCTTAGGTGGGATGACTGGCCACCGAACGCGCTGTATCTCGAGGAATACTGGAAGCTCCGGTATCCACACCTGAACGACGCGCCTGAGGTCTGGAACAGCGAGGGCCGGGACTACGACCTGATCCGGGTGCCACGATACAAAGACTTTTATCGCACGAGGATAATCTGATGGACCGAATCTGCGTAAACGTGACTCACGATGTAATCTGCGGCCACCCGGTAAGCCAGCATGACAGCGGCGGATGCTGTGCGTCTATGCGTTGTCCATGCTCACATCTGACGCTGTCAAAGCAGGACGAATTTGACCCGGCTGAACCAAAAGGACCAAAGTCAATCCCATAAAAAGGCGGTATGGTATGGGATAATGAATCCATGTTCACTCAATTAGAATGGTCTGAAATCGTCTCAAAAGGTGTTGCGAAGGTTGAATCCATGAAGGCCGCCAACACGGTGGCATCCCCATCTGGATGCGTATTCTGGACTGCTGCAAATGTTCAAGGTTACGGCGTTGTGACGGTCAAAACTTCGGTTGGATGGCGAACGTTTCGCATAACGCGATTGATCGCAGCTGCGGCTGGAATGGTAGACATGTCCGATCCGAAGTCGATGGTATGCCACCGATGCGACAAACCTGAGTGCATCAACAGAGATCATTTCTTCAGAGGAACTCAAGCTGACAATCTTCACGATGCGAATGAGAAAGGCCGGATGGTGGTTCCTAACTTGCAGGGCGTGGAACATCCTCACGCCAAACTTTCAGAGGATCAAGTTCGAGCAATCAGATGCGCGTCTGGTTCACAGCGAGAACTGGGGCGACGATTCGGAGTGAGTCACTTCGCTATCGGGCAGATAAAACGCGGCAAACAATACAGGAGCGTACTATGACAGTTTTCGGGATGTTGAGGATTAAGGACGAGAATCGTTGGATTCGACAGGTGATCGAGGCTGCGTTGCCACTGTGCGAACGCATCTTTATTCTCGACGATCATTCGACCGATGCCACGCCGGAAATCTGCGCTGAGATGGGGGAACGTGTTACCGTCATTAACTCCGCGTTTGAAGGTTTCGACGAATCGCGGGACCGCGAATACCTGCTTTCTCGGCTGCTAAACAGCGTCGGAGATAACCACCTGTGCGGTGACGTGCAAAGTCCGTTCTGGGCGCTGGCAATCGACGGGGACGAGCTGCTAGACAGTGCTGGGGTAAAGGCAATCCGCAAGACGTTGGCGGCCACACCGTACCACGCCTTCAAGTTGCCAATTCGATACTTGTGGAATTCCGATCTCAGTCTGGTAACCACGCCGGGGCATCGCAAGGTTCGCATGGACGGGGTATATCAGCACTTCGCAAGACCTTCCGTGTTTCGGCTGATGAACAGGAACTTTCGGTTTCAGCGGACGCCGTTTGGCAACGGGGCAAACTTTCATTGTTCCAGCATTCCGCAAGAACTGCTGCACGCGGCGCACGTACTGATACCCGGCGCTCCGCTTTGGCATCTCGGTTACAACTACTGCGAGGATCGAATTCGGAAGTACCAATGGTACAACCGGCTGGACCCTTACAACGAACCGGAAGACCGTTACCGGCACATGGTAGCCGGGGACGTGCCAGAAATAGACGCTGACGCAGTCTTAAAGCACGCGGGGCCTTTGAGACTTGAAATGCTGTAAGCTGTAATCACTCCATTCGTTGAACTCCCTATCGCCGTCAGTCAGGCCTGCAAGCCGCTGACGGCGTTTTCTTTGGTAGGCTGTAAAGCATATGAAAGAGCCAGCAGCGTGAACGCGATTGAGGTGGTGCGTTGCAAGTTTGCAAGTTTGCAAGGCTGGCGGCTCGACTGGTCTGAATTTTCGCTTAGATCTGGATGGGGCACCGTGGCATCATTTGGCCGACGAATGTGCTCAATAGTTGTCATGTGCATTGGATTGTTCATGGCAAATCCGTTATCGATGCCGTCTCAGACATCGATGCAATACGAAATCAAGTCCGACCTGAAAGCGGCGGCAGCAAGGCTGGATTCTCTGGAAGCCAAACTGATGACGATGCCGCAGGATGTGGCCGTGCTCAAAGAACAGACGGCGCGAAACAGTGAAGCGCTCGAAAGCATGAATACGCGCAGCTGGGGTTTAATCGTGATGCTGGTGGCGTGGGCTTGCCGGAGCCTGTTCCTGGATCTAGGCGGCAAAGAGAAAAAGACTCTGCGATAATCGTTGGTCGTTGAGCTGCAAGTTTACTGTAAAATCAAAACCATGACGCTGAACCCAAGCACATGGTTTCGACCGGACCCGTTAGCAACACCATTACCAGACCTGATTCGCGTGGCATCTGCCGGCTACCAGCGGGAAGCCTCGCAGCAGCAGACAATCCGCACGTTATACGGGGCACTTGATGAGCTGCAGGCCTTGGAAGCGTTGCGTATCCGGGAGCAGTCCGAAGATGACGACGAACTGCGGGAGGCGCTGGCGATGGCGGGGCCGACGTGGCAAATGCCAACAGTAGTAAACGGACCCGGCGGCAAGGTACTGCGCGAAGCGATCGACGCAACCGGCGCTTACGGCGACGTAGAACTGGCGCTTCAGAACGCGGAATGGCGGCGAGAGGTAAACGGTTCGTGGACGGAGTTCTCACGGTGGGGCATTCAGCAGATTATGCTGATCTCCCGGTTGTACTTCATCAAAAATCCGATGATTCAGCGCGGCATCAACGTTTCGGCTCAGTACGTTTTTGGGCGCGGCGTGGAGATCACAAGCACGGACGAAAGCGCGAATGAGGTAATCAAAGACTTTCTGAAACGTAACGAACGCGTGCTCGGGCAGGTTGCATTGCAAGATCTCGACCGGCGCAAATACTACGACGGCAATCTGTTCTTTGCGCTTCACTCTGACCCGCGTGACACCGGCGAAGTTAACATTCGGACTATCGACGCGCTGGAGATTCAAGAAATCGTATCGGACCCTGACGACACGGATCTGCCGCAATACTATCGGCGGCAATGGGTCAAAAAGAGCTTCGACTACAGGAGCGGCGCGGTATCCTACACGACGATCACGGCATGGTATCCGGCTCTCGGTTACGATCCAGCAGACAAGCCGGCAACGATTGGCAGCTACGACGTTATGTGGGATGTTCCGATTTATCACCGGAAGTGTGGCGGCGTCGGCAAATGGCAGTTTGGCGTTCCGCTGGTTTACGCGGCTCTCGATTGGGCAAAGGCTCAGCGACGGATGCTGGAATCGTTTGCGACGATTCGGATGAGCTTGGCTCAGATCTCCATGACGCTGACGACGAAAGGCGGCCAGCAGGCACTTGCCGGCATGAAAGATCAATTATCTACCACGGCTGGGCCGAACAGTTCATGGCTCGACCGCAACCCAACGGCGGTAGATGGCAGCGTGTTTGCATCGGGACCTGGCACAAAGCTGGAAGCGTTTAACACGACTGGCGCTGGCGGTGATCCGTCTCAAGTGCGTGAGTTCAAATTGATGGTAGCAATGGTGTTTGGCATTCCTGAATCGTTCTTTAGCGACATGAACACCAGCAACCTTGCCACGGCTACCAGCTTGGACCGTCCTACCGAACTTGGGTTCATGGCAAAGCAGGAGGAATGGCGCGAGGATCTGGCGATAATGATTACCTACGCGCTACGCATGAGCGTTACAGGGCCGTCTGGCAAGCTGCGCGAAGCTTTGAATGCTCGGAGTATCCCGGTAACCATTCCGATAGTCGAGGCAGCAAGAAAGCGGGGAACAAACAACAAGATGGTCTACGAGGCTGCATCTGACGCGGCCATCGAAGTTGTGGTCAATTTTCCAACGATTATGGAAAGTGACGTTCCGGCGCAGGTTAACGCCATTGTCGCGGCCTACATGGGTGGCCAGGGTATCGACCAGAAAGAAGCGGTGCGGCTGCTCGGACAACAGGTTGACATTGAAAACAACGAGGACGTGCTGGAGCTGCAATATCCGTCTGAAGGTCCAGACGCCTACAGCCCGCTGCGAACCAATGACTCGATGGATACCGCAGACGCTCCGGACCCTGCGCTGCAGACCGAAGAGGCGAAAGCTGCTGTCACGCGGCTGTCTCGTGCGCTGAAACTGTTCCGCGAGGCTATCCGATGATTGAATTTATGGCACACGACGACTGCTGCTCTAAGCATTTTTCGCGGGCGTGCAAGGCCGATCTGGTAAACACTGATGCGTGGACGTGTCCAAAATGCGGCTGCGAATGGCGGGCGGCTGAAGTTGCCGATGCGGCAAGAACGTGGGCACCAATTATTACGGCAGAGATTATCCGGGTGCGCGGGTGATCGCTGAAATCCACGCGCTGGCGGAACTGATTGAGGCCGAAATCAAAGGCCTGCGGGCACCAGAGCACGCACAGGAACTTGAGCCGATTGTCCGCAAGGTCATGCGTCTGATGGCAGGGTACTTCAGGCGGCAAGGGCGGCTGATGGTGTCAGCGGTAACGATGAGAAAAGCCAAAGCTGACGCTAAAGTAGTAGACGCGTGGATGAGTTCCGTGTCACCGCTGGCGTTGTCGATTGCGGCAAATGATTCAATCCGATACGAAGCGCTGATTGAACTGGCAATCATAAAGGCTGAAACTCAGCTATCCGCTCAACTTGATAGTATGGCGCTCATACCCGAGACAAAGATGAGCCAGTATCTAAAAACCAATTCACTCTCAAAGCTCACCGGGACATTGGCGGAGACGACGAAGCAAAAGTTGCGGGACGCCATCACGCTGGCAGTGCGAAGCGGAGGTACAAATGACGACATCGTTCAGGCAGTCAAATCAACGGTGAAGGAATTCAGTAGTGTTAGATCCAAACTCATTGCACAGACGGAAGTGAACAACGCGTACAACTTTGGGCGAACCGAACTGGCGCGGTCTGCCGGGTTTACGCAAAAGCGGTGGGTTACGGAAAGCGGCAATCCGTGCGCGATCTGCATCTTAAACGAGGCCGAAGGGTATATCGGAATTGATCAAACGTTTCTGTCTGGCGATCAAAGGCCGACGGCGCATCCTCGCTGTTTTTGCTCGCTAGACTTCCGGCAGATCATACGTTAAATCCTTGACGGCGGAACGCTGCCAGAATGAAGTTCTTCGATGCGTCATACGCAGGGCGCATGAACGGGCGGGCGGCCATACCGATCCAGCCCTGCCCTTTGTAGTCGTAGATCCAACTGCCGGTAATCGGTACGCCTTCAGTGGGTAGCGGCGGGTGTGGCGCGGCAGCACCAATCAGGCCAGTCCCATACTCGACAAACGCGGCATGGTTTGCACCAGCATAGATCGTGCCGACGACGATCTTACCGTTGAGATCCACCTGCACAGCAATCGAACTGCGCAATTCTCCTGTGTCTACCGGCACGAGGATCTTGGCAGCGTCCATGACCGCAACGCTGGATTCAGTGACGGCAACTTTGACTTGGTTTATAATTTCCTGCTCAATACCAGCAAGGTTGCCAGGCTTAAAACCGGAACTGGCGCGAGGATTCACTGTTTTCAGGTTACGACAAAATCAACGTGCTTTGGGCGGACCAATGTTGGGCGCATAGCCTGACGAACGACGCCAACGGCTTCCCCGGCTGAGATCTGGGCGCGTCCCATTGCGTCAAACGTTGCCATTAGAGCCTCGCGCATGGCTTCGCAGCCATCACCGAATCCGGCTCCACGAGCTTGCACGAGCTTTGTTTCGGTGTACTCGCGCTGGTAAGCTGCTCGACACTCCAGACACCATGCGTCCTTACCTCGGGCAGCGGGCCGGTCACAACCTTCCTTGGAGCACGTTTTGTCGTTTGCCATTGCTTTTAATGTTACTAAAACATTCTCACGGTTTCTTGTGGTGACCGTGGGCTGAACTGTACTATCGCACCAGATGGCACTCCGGGCAGGATTCACGGTTGTAGCGCAGAAGCTTCAGGAAGCAGCAGCGGGTATGTCTACCGCCGATCTTGAAATGCGCCTCCGTAAGGCTTTAGACGAAGCGCACGAGAATTCCGGCATGTATGGAAACATCGTGGCCGTATTTGGCGACGAGAATGCCGGTCACGTTGTTTACTCGCATAACGACGACTTGATGAAGGCGGCGTATACCTCCAACGCATCCGGGGCCACCATCGCAATGGATAGCGCTGTCGAAGTCATGCCGATGACGACCTACGAAATGCACATGGGTGAGATCGAAGCGATGGAAGCCGGGGCGCGGAACTCGCGGCGGGACATGTCGCAGCTCCAAGCGATACACGATGCGTCAATGAAGCTCGGTGCATCCTGCGGCATGAAGGAAGCGGCAATCACAGCATCGGCAGACCTCAAACTGGTGGAGTCAACCGGCGCGGAGTTTCTGACCAGCATCCAGCTGACTGAGGCAATGCGGACGTCGTACCCAATCAAGCTGATCTCACCGGGCACTGGCAGCACGGCGCACTATCCGGCTGCAGTCCTGGAAGCGGCAGCCGGCAAGTTTGGGCCCGGCACGCTGATGTTCTGGAATCATCCAACGCAAGCTGAAGAGTCGGCGCGGCCTGAAGGCAATCTTGATCAACTGGCGGCAATCATCACCAGCCCTGCAAGGTACGAAGCAAACGGCGTTAAGGGTCCGGGGCTGTACGCAGAGGCCAAGGTAATGGCGGATTACGCGCAGAAGGTCGAAGAGCGTGCGCCACACATCGGGCTGAGTATCAGGGCCGGTGGCAAGGGCACAGGCCGTCTGGTAGACGGGAAACCCGAACTGGCCAGCATCGATTATGTGGAATCTGTGGACTACGTGACGAAGGCAGGGCGCGGAGGTTTGGCGCTCGCCGAAGCAGCACGAGATGCAGGAATTTTAGAAGGAGGCGAGTCCGACATGGATACAGCCGATGTGCAAAAGATCGTAGAAGCGGCGGTCAAAACGGCGGTAGCTCAGGCGACCGCACCGCTTCAGGAGCGAGCCCGGCGCGGTGATGCAATTGTCATCGCCAACCAGGCTTTGGCATCCATTGGATTCACCGAAGCTCAAAAGGCTTTCGTGATCGACACGGTTCTTCGGGAATCGATCCCGATGAAAGACGGCTCGGTTGACGCGGAAGGCTTCATCGCCATAGTGACCGCAGAGGCTCGGCGATTCGGGCAGGCTATCGGCAACGGTGGACGCGTGCTCAACATCGGCACCGAAGTTGTTCGAGATCCCGTCAAGTTGGCCGAAGCCAAGCAGACGGCGCAGGATGACCACGAACGCGAAGTTGCAATCTTCACGCGGCTGGGTCTTTCCGAAGCTGGTTCGAAGGCCGCTGTGGCCGGGAGGGTTCAGTAATGGCAACGAATCAGGCAATTAACGGACGCTGGAACATTAACGTGCCGGTACCGTCTGCGGTGACGGTTGGACAGGCAATCATGCTGGGTCAGATTGGAACTCCGGGATGTATCCCCGGCATCATTCTGGCGCTGCAGCCGCTGCCGACTCCGACAAGTCCGACAACGGCAACTATCGACACTGGCGAAGACTGCTACTTCCTGACCGTGGTTGCGCGGTCTGCAAACTCTCCGCTGGTCAATTCGGCCATCAAACCCGGCGACCAGCTTTATGCTGACGCGGGCACCTACGATGCAACCACGAACATTCGGTACGCATTCAACCTCGACAAAAACCAAAGCGGCACAGCGTTCGGTAACGCACTGACTGCAGTTTCTTCTGGCACCACAAGCACTACCTGCACGGTCCGTTTGGAGGGCAATTAAATGAGCGAACTCGATCTGTACACAGGGTCTGCGCTGACCGGCGGGGCCGTAGACGTTCCCGGATTCTCCGCTGTCACAATGGCCGAAAACGCTGCAAGGCGTCGTCGTGTCATTGGCGCTGCTGAGATCTGGGCCGACTTTAAGGAAGGCCGTCTGGACCCGTTTTACATGCGTCAGGCGTTTAACCTGACTGAAGCCGGGGCGTTTCGCACTCTCTGTGCACGCTATCCGCTAGTATTTCGCGAAACAATGACCAGCAGCGATTTCTCGGCGTTGACGGTTGATGTTCTCGACCGCGAACTGTTGGGCGATTACAGCGAAGTGCCGATCCCGGTTCTTCCTCTCGTCAAGAAAACGACGCTGGGAGACTTCCGCAACAAGAAGATCTTTATCATGGACGGACTCGAAACACCGTTCAATGCCGTTGCCGAAATGCAGGACCTTCCGCTTGGCGACATGACGCAGCGCACCCCGATCACCTACGCACCTCTGAAATACGAGAAAGGCGCTAAGGTGTCTTGGGAAGCTGTCATCAACGATGATCTTGGAATCTTCCGCGATCTTTCTCAGCGGCTGGCACGCGGCGCAAGACGCACGAAGAGCAAGTTCATCACGAACCTGTATTCGGGCACGACCGGGCCGAACTCTACGCTGTTCTCTACGACGTTCGCCAATCAAATCATCACGGCAAACGGGGCGGCTTCAAACAATCCGGCGCTCAGCGTTCAGGGGCTTTCCGACGGCATGACTGTATTTATGAATCAGGTTGACACCGGCGGCGATCCTATCGAAATCCCTGGCCGCATGTTCTTGGTAGTTGGGCCTTCGCTTTACGTGACGGCTCAAAACATCATGCACCAGCTCAGCGTTGACGTCAACGTGAATGGCGGTTCTAACACCAGCTCTGGCTCGGGCGCAACAACCACTCTCGCCAGTGCACAGCGCGTCAGGGTAGACAACTGGATCATTGGCAACCTCACCGTTATCATGGACCCGTATTTGCCCATTGTAACGACCAGCGCGGGCGTGAAATACACGCAATGGTACGTTTTTGCTGATCCGGCTTCTCAAGGCCGACCGGCTCTGGAAATTGGCGACCTGCGCGGCTACGAGACACCTCAGCTGTACCGCAAGGTCCCGAACACCATGTCACTCTCGGGCGTTGTCGACCAGACCCTTGGCGACTTCCGGACAATGGCAAGCGAGTTCAAGGCGGTGATGGCGTTTGGTGGCGTTCAGTTAGACGGACGTTCGGCCGTGTCTTCCACCGGGCAGGGCGTTTAAGGCGCAGCAATCGGCTATACGGTGACGCCGCGCTGACAACTCGGGTGAGGGGTCAACGCGGCGTTTTTGTTTTGAGCAAAGGCGAAAATGAGCATAGTCTGCGATACCGGCTTTATCAACATTGTCGATCCGTTCCTGAACCCGGATAGTACCGTGTGGACCGGCTCGATTACCTACACGTTGCAGTACGCCACGACCGTTGCTGGCGCAACACTGGTCGAAGCGCGGCAGGTGATCAACGTCTCAGACGGGATCGATATTTGTTTGGCTCCCGGGCTGTACACAGTCGTCTACAACCAGAGCGGCCAGCGGTTACCAGTCACTTCTCAGTGGACGGTGCCACCGACCGGCGGGCCGTACACCATTGCAGATCTGGAAGTCGTCGGACCCGTGACTGGTTCGTTGACGGTTACCGGACCATTTATTGCGATGTCCACTGTAACGATGACCTCGCTGATAAATGCAGCGGCGCGGCCTTACGTTGCCACAGACTCAGTTGGATTGTTAAGCACGGGCAATCTGGCACTGATTGCGATATCTGGCTCAGCGTCAGACCTTGCATCTGGTACGGTAGCGGCAGCACGGGGCGGCGCGGGTACGCTCAGCGGGTTGCTGAAAGCCAACGGTGCAGGAGTCGTTTCGGCGGCGGTAGCAGGCACAGATTATGCGGTAGCGACGAACGGCACTAACGCACAATTTCTGACGAGCAATGGCGCTGGAGGTTTTGGCACGGCTGTCAGCTCAACCGGTTCTGGTTCCGTTGTGTTGGCAACGTCACCATCCTTAACAACTCCTGACCTTGGAACGCCGTCTGTATTAGTTTTAACGAATGCCACCGGACTACCGGCTGCAGCAATGCCAGGCCTCACAGGCGACGTGACAAGCTCGGCTGGCAGCGTAGCGACGACCGTGGTGAAGATCAACGGCACGACGCTTTCTGGGCTGGCGACAGGACTGCTTAAAAACACCACGGCGACCGGCGTTCCTTCCATTGCGGTAGCGGGCACCGACTTAATCGGCGGCGTGGGCAACCTGACGACGGTTGGCTCGGTGCCGTATGTTTCGGCCTCTGGGATTCTCAATCAGGACGCTGGCCAGTTCTTCTGGGATGCGACAAACAACAGGCTGGGGATTGGCACGGCAACGCCCTCAACGCCGCTGCATATTCAAACCACAACAGGTTATGGCCTACGATTGACTGGCGCAGGTGTTCAGGGGGGCAGTGACGCCACTAATGGGGCTGCAATTAATCTGAGCTATAACGCTTCTGGTAATAGACAGTTTTGGATTGGAGATACAGCCACCAATTTTGGGGTCAGACTTATCAATTCACAGATGGATGGTTTTGATTTATCAGCTGGCACTTCAAGAGGCATGGTATTGCAAGTGAACGGCAATCCTCTCAGTATCGGAACAGGTGCAACAGGCTACTCGTTACAGGTTTATGGCAACAGCGCCCTAAATGCTAGTGGAGTTTTCAATGCGGCAAGTAGCGCAGGGGCAAGTTACTTGATGGTAAATAACACAGGTAACGTCGGCATCGGTACGACAGCGCCGTTGGCCCCGCTACAAACAAGTCTCGTAAGCACGGCTACCATCAACGAGATCGGTGCAATCATCGAAAGGACAGGCGGACCCGCCTCAGGGCTGGCTCGTGGTATTGGCATTGTATTTAAGGATGCGTCAAATGCCACGTTAGTCGGAGGTGTTGCTGGAATCAGGGAAGGGCCAGGTAATGATTGGGCTGGCGGATTGGCATTTTTTAGCAATGCAGCAGGCTTGAACTCAACCACGTTTGCCGGTCTGACCGAGCGAATGAGAATCTTAGGCAACGGTAACGTCGGCATCGGGACGGCAACGCCGGGAGTTACGTTAGATGCGGTAGGGCCAATAGGCGGACCAGCTTCATCTGGTTCTACTCAGACAGGCGTATTTAGGGTCGGCAACACGACGAGTAGCGTTGTAATGGATTTTGGTGTTTCTGCAAACGTATCTCCATTTCCAGCTTGGATTCAAGTAACAAACAAAAGTACATTAAGCACATACTTGCCATTGGCTCTTCAACCAAACGGCGGTAACGTCGGGATCGGGACGATAACGCCCGCTCAAAAACTTGAAGTGGCTGGCATTGGGCGATTCACCGGAACCGGGGCTTTCTCAATAGGTGATGAGGCGGGGGCTGTCAGGATCACGTCAAACAATGCAAGCCCACAATTATTTGGTCTTTTCAGTGCAACTAATAACTATACGGGAATCAGAGTTGGCGCGATTTCAGTTGGCACTACCTACGCCGCATCCGACGCTCCAGCATCGGGAATGATTGTGCAAGGTAACGTCGGCATCGGGACGACTACACCAGCAACCAGACTGCAAATTGGAAATTATACCGCAGGCACCGATGAAAAAATTACTGTAGCGGCGGGGAATGGGTATAGCGCTGCGTTACGTTTGTACGATTTTTCTACCGCCTACGGTTTTACGATCCAAGATAACGGTGGGTCTGGATATTTGGAGTTTTTGCGGCACAACAATAGTGTACCTGGTGTGTCGGCGATGGTCATCAGTCGCACTAATGGCAGCGTAGGAATTGGAGTAGCAATTCCGACGTATCAACTAGATGTCGGGATCTCGGCAGGTAGCGGCACAGCACGGTTTTACGACCAGACGGCAACGACCGGAGCGACCCGTGTCGTTATCACTCGTGGAGCAGCGGACACAACTTCCACGCAGGTGTTTGAAATCGGCGGGCTCATGAAGTTTAGCGGCCTCAATTCTACCGGAGCCGGGACTGCGCTGCTGGGTACAAACTCCCCTGCTACCACAAACGCAGCGCCGTATACGTGGCTGAAGGTGCTGACTTCGGACGGTTCTACTGGCTACATTCCGGTATGGAAATAAGACAAAGACATTATGAAAATCACCATCGAAGCTGACAACACGACCGTAGAAGCTACGGTATCTGATGACGCCGTTGCGGCAATGAAAAGCTTCATGGCAGAACAGAATGACGACGGAAAACCACGCTATGCAAGCATCCATGAATTGCTGATTAAACATTTCCGCGACTCTCTGGCAACGCCGTTGGTGCAACGGTACTCAGCTGCGGTGGCAGAAGCAGAAGCAGCAAGAATATCGGCTAACCTTGCGGCGGCAGAATCGGCAGCCGGTACCGTCGTGGTAAAAGTGACGAAATAGTTATGGCTTTCACCTACGACTTCGACACCGAACCCGCTATCAGTTACGTGAGGCTTTTGATCTCCGACACTGACAGCCAGAACTTTGTGTTCGCGGATGCTGAAGTCAGTGCGGCGTTTACGATTCAGGGCGGCACGTTTCAGAGCGCTCAGTTCTATTCGCCACCGGCGGGCGCAAACGTGCCGGCTTCTGCGGTGTCATATTTGCGCGTCGCGGCTCTCCTGCTGGATGCGATGGCGGCAAACTCGTCCAAACTTGCCATGTTCACGCGCATCCTTGACGTCGAAATGAAACCCGCGGAAGGCGCAAAGATGCTGCGGGAGCAAGCGGCGCAGTACCGGACAACAGACGACGAGTCTGGGGCGTTCATGATTATCGAGCAGTGCTCCACTTCGTTCGCGTACCGGCAGCGCTGGTGGAATCAAGCGCAGAGGCAGGCGTATCTGTAATGCAGCAAGGCTTCAGTTACGCGCTTTCCGCAATCATGCCGCTGGCAGTTCAGACGGGCTTGTTTATCTCGCTGGCGACCTTCTATGCTCCGGTGCAAACGCAGGGCGTAACGGGCAATTTCATCGGCACGTTTGCGGCGGTGTCCGGCATGGTCAACATCGCCTGTATGGACGCACCAGACGGGTTCAGTGCGACGGAGCGGAAGTCTGTACCGGATGTGCTGGCGGAACGGTTTCGTCACGTCCTGCTGACCGGCTGGTATCCATTGGCAAGTAACGCGGCGGCCGGGCTGGGCTGGCAGGTAGACGTTGACGGCACGCGCTACGACCTGCTGGGCGCGGAATCAGACAGCCAGCATACTCAGACGCGCCTCAAGCTCCAGCGGGTCACGGTGGCCACGCCATGAGCAGCCTAAAAGCACGTTTGTACAGTGCGGCCAGCGTTGACGCGGGGCTGGTGGCGTTGCTTGGTTCTGCACCGTTTCGATGGTTTGACCAGCGCCTACCTCAAGGCCGTGACTTTCCAGCTGTGGTAGTAGAGATGGTGGGAAACGCGGGCGATTATGTAGGCTCGGGCAAGATGCCGACCAACTGGACGCGGTGCCAGTTCCGGATTTACGGCAGCGGCAACGACTCGGAAAATGCAGAGCTTGTGGTTCTGGCTCTCACGGCATTTCTTAACACTTTCGACGGGCCCGGTATTCCAGGCCTTGCAACTTATCCAAATCTGATAGCGAACGATATTGACATGGGGATCGCTCAGACAGACCCTCTCACGTTTATGCGCCTGGTAGACGTGAGGCTGTACGTAAATCAGGACGCATAGGAGAACAAACGACATGCCTGCACCAGCATCACAGACATCCGGCGTCGGAGCCGGTCTTTCATTCACAGGATTTCAGCTCCAAGCCGGCAACGGCTCAAGCCCGGAAACCTTCACGACAATTTGCAACGTGTCCGATTTCACGATGCCGCTCAAGGCCGAAACCGCTGACGTTACCAACGCGGGCGACCTCTTTCGGCGTCGCATCAGCACGCTGCTCGACATGGGAACGATCAAATTTAAGATTAACTACATGCCGAAGGAAGCGACACACCAGAACTCAACATCAGGCGTGATTCGCGGCCTGCGGCTGCTGATGATCAATCAAACGCTGGTCAACTTCAAGGCTATTTATCCGGATCAGGCTGTGGCGTCGACCGATTTCTTTGCGGCCTACGTCACCGGATTCAATGAGACGGGCAAAGTCGGCGACGTGTTTACTGCCGACATCGAACTGAGCAACAACGGCGCACCGACTCTCCAGTAATCTGCTATGACACCTCAAACCGTTCAACCGATCAAATGGCCGTCAGTCACGCTGGCTGGCGGCCAGATGCTCACGTTTCGGCTTTCCTATGCTGCACACTTCCAACTGGCGCAATGGGGCAAAAATGTGGCCACAGCGTCAGTGCTGGAACTTGCAGCAGCAGCGGCCGGCAGCTTCGACCCAATCACAGGCAAGTGGCGCTCTGAAGGCTTTCAGCGTGCTCTGGATTTCGCAGACATCATGGAGCCCGCAGACGAACCGCTGGTGACTGAGGCGCTAATTGAAGCGGTAAAAAAAGCAGTGCCGGACGCGGAAATCTCAGTGCAAGCGATTCCGGCGGACACGACCGCGCTGGCCTGAACGAAGAAGACTGGCTGACAGTGTGGGCGTTTGGAGTCTCCCGGGACGGTTTGGGTTTGACAGAGGCAACTTTGTGGAGCCTGACCCCTCGGGAGTTTTCCGCATTACGGCAGGTATGGCTGGATGGCATCGAACGGCAAAACTACCTGCACGCTTCGATTCAGGCGACCTTGTACAACGCGCACTTTGACAGCGATGGCACACCTTGGACGCCTGAAGACTTGCTTGGTAAGGGCGACCGGGCCGAACGGAAATCGAAGGCTCTGGCTGATAAGTGGATGGCTACCAGGCCGGATAAGCAAATGGCCGGCGAAGTTGACGACCTGCCCGACTGGGCGACTCGAAAAAATGCGGTGGTGAACTAAATGGATCTCGGAAGCGTTCGCGTAAAAATTGAAGGCGACCCGACTAAACTTCAGGCGGATCTGAAAGCAGCCGAAGCGGCAGCGGCGAACGCTGGCGGCAAGATTGCTCAGGCGTTTAATAAATCTGCCGGCAGCATAAACGATACGACTACAGCGACTCAAAAAGCTGTATCTGGTATTACTCAAACCGGAGAAGCTGCTGAAAAAGCAGGAAAGAAAGTTCAGTCGTTTGTAGGCGCAATTCCCGGCATGGGCGTAGCGGCAGAACGGTTTATTGGGCTGGTGCCAGGGCTTGGGGCTGGACTCTTGGCCATATTTCCAGTGCTCGGAGCCTTTGCGTTTGCCGAAGGTCTTGGCAGAGTTGCAACATCAATCGGGAACGCGATAGACGAAGCCATCGGCCTTAAAAAAGCGATGGAGCAATTAGCAGATGCAACGAAAGAAGCAGACTCTGCCATTGCCAGCCTTGGCAAGACTGTTGATTCAATCAACGTCGACCGCATGACCGAACAGTTCGGAAAGGCATCAGGTCTAAAGCTGAAGGCCGGACTTGGCGCGGCAGAGGCTCAAGCTGATTTCGTCAAAGCGCGGGCGCTGTATGCTTCAATCGACCAGCTTAAAAAAGAGTTTGAGCTAAACAACGCAGTAAATCCGGGCGTGCTCATTCCAGGTGTCCGGGGCGATATCTACGCACAGCAAAAAGCTACGCTCGACAAACTGCAAAACGACGCTATTGCTGCTGACGCGAGGGGCAAAGAAAGGCTTCTGCGGGCGCAGAAGGATCTTGACGACTCCGAAACGGAAAAGGTTAAAGCCGGGAAAGAGGCGCTCAAGAAACAAAACGAAGGATGGGAAAATCGTTATCGGCTGTTTGAAACCGAACTGGCTGAAACAAAAGCAATTCGTGATTCGCAACTAAAAGCAACTGCTGATTTTAACCAGAAGATGCTGGACCTGTCCGAACAGGGCGCAAAAGATCTCGCGGAACAGCAGCAGCGCTGGAAGAAAATCAACATCGACGCGGCTGCACCGGAGAAGTTTCAACAGGTCAAAATAGACGAACCGTTCATGAATCGGATTGCCACGCCGCTGGCCAACAAGATCGATCTGAACAAAGCCGGAATCAAAACGACGGACCAGCGTGAGCGGGAAATCGCCAACGATCAAGAAATGCTCAGCATGGCGGAATCAATCAACGTTCCGCTCGGCACGCAACTGCGGATGCGCGAACAGATCCTTCAGCAGCAGATCGACTTGAAGGCGGCGCAGGGTCAAAGCGTATCGGCAGAGCTTCAGGCGCTGGATGCGCTCCAGGCTCAGATGGACCGGATGCACCAGAAGGCTGCTGGTATCGCTCCGCTGCTACACAACCTGCGGGGCATCGGCGGCCAGATTCCCGGACAACTTGGCGGAGCTCTTGCTGGTGGAATTATGGGAGGCAATCCCGGTAAAAACATCGGGCAGGAGATTCGAGGCGCATTGCAGGGTATCGGGCAGCAGATCCTTGGCACAATCTTTCAGCGTGCAATCGAGCAACTTGTTGTCAGCCTTGGCCTAAACACGTTGGCGAACACGGTATTGCAGGCACTATTTCCAGTTCAGCAGGGCTCAACAGCTGCATTGATAGGTGCGTTAGCGTTAAACACGGCAGCTGTAACGGCTCAGGCTACTACAACTGGGGTTGGTGCTGGGGTTGGAGCGGCAGGAGCAGCGGCAGGCATTGCGGGAAGTGTAGTCTCAGCAGCGTCGGGCGGATTGCTCGGAGGCGTGATCTCGGGAGTAATATCGGCAGCAGGGTCACTGGTGAGTGCGTTCCTGATAATCAGGGCCATTCACGGAACTACGGCAGAAGTAAGGGCGCTTCGCAAGTCTGGCGGTATCAAACCGGGCGGCGGCGGCATATCAGGCGCGGATGCTGAAAAACCAGCTCAGGCCGGTTATATGTCTTCTTTGGCCAAGATCTTCGGGGCCGATGCTGTTCGAGTCAACGTTGTTGCCGTTAGTCCTTTAGCGTTTACAAACGGTCTGTTTAGTGTTCTTGGCAACCTCTTTGGCTTTGCAGACGGCGGGCGTCCTCCTCTCGGCAGACCGTCAATTGTCGGGGAACGCGGGCCGGAACTGTTCATACCAGATCAGGCTGGGCGCATCATGCCGAACGGTGGCTCAGGACTTAGTTTTCCGGTTGCATCCTCTAACGGAGGCGGTATCAACATCGGCAGCATCACGGCAAACGGCGTCAACAACCCGCGTGAGTTTGTGCGGGAAGTGGCGCGGCAGCTTCCTGCGTATCTCAAGAGCACGAATCCGAAGTACTCACCGGCTTCCAGGTAGCATAGCCAACGTGGGAATGGTGGGATTTCCCATGGGAAACTTTGGGAAACTTTGGGAAACTTTCGCATGATGAAAAGATGGTGATTTGATATATGGCATTCTCAGGATCGTTTACGAAATCAAGCACGGTCACAACTCAGGCCATCACTGGGCTGGGGTTTCAGGCATCGTGCATAATCTTCTTCAGCGCCGGCAACACATCAGCGGCAACGTGGCAAGCTGGCATCAAGCAGATGGCCGGGGTGTGGTCACCGTTTGGCGGCGGGTACTCAGTCTGCGCGGCGATTCAGGATGCTGCTGGCACCAGCAACACGGCGCGGTACTTTGCGGACGAAGCTCTTAACTTTGTCACCAACTCCGGGGCCGTCGAATCTCTGGGACACCTAACAATCGATACTGACGGGTTCACCGTGGACTGGACGACCAACACAGCGGCCACCGGCTACGTGGTCAACTACATCGCGTTTACGGCTACCGAAGCGCCACTATCGCAGACGATCAACTGGAACATGCCGACGTCTGGCGATGCGGTGGTAACGGGCCTGACGTGGGAACCGAACCTCGTGTTTCATTTGCACGCGGGGGCCGTTACGGCGGCACTACCAGCGGGAGCAACCGGCGCGGCGTTTGGGTTTGGGTGCATGGGGCCGAACGCCACGGACAGCGTGGGCGCGACCGAAACGGGGCAGTGGTTTCAGTCGCTGTTCAGTTCGGACAACGTGGGCACCTCGGCAGCGTTTTCAAAGTTCTCCAGTCCCAGCGGTGCGTCGGCTGCGAAAGGCTGCGTTCTCGGGCTGTCTGGAATTGGGGCGGATACGCTGCGCGGAACGTTCAAAAGCTTCGACGGCGGCGGCTTTACGCTGAACTTTCCGACAAGTCCCAGCGGCGCATTCCAAGCTGTCAGCTTATGTCTTCAGGTGCCGGATGCGTGGGTGGGCAGTTTCACGAAAAGCACGGCAGCAGCTCCGGTAACGCAAACCGTTAAGAGCGGGCTGGCATATAATCCTGGGCTGGCGTTGTATGCTACGACATCAAAGGTGAGCGGCGCGGGCACTGGCGGGCTTAGGGCGTCAATTGCAGCACGTGATACGGCGACGTCCTCAGTTTCAACGGCGGTGCAGGACGAGAACGGCGCGGGAACATCGAACGCGCATTCGTACAGCTCGGACTATCTTCAGATTGCCAACAACGACACTCAGACGATTACCGCCGTCGGGGTGCCATCGTTCCCGGGCTCCGGGGCTCTTACGGTCAACTGGACGACAAACGACGCGAACGGCACGGTTATCGGGTTTGTGACAATGGCGTCTGTGTCGGTGCCACCGGTTCCCGCTACGGCATGGCTGGTCATCAATGAACCTATTGGCGGCCTGACCGACCAGACGGCACGACTTGACTTTAGCGGAACTGGCTCAGACTTCCAGCTCATGATGCGGCAGCGGGGCACGGCAACGGTGCCGATTCGCGTGGCGGCTGGTGATTCGTACTCGCCAACAATGGGTTCTCAGTTGTTTATTTACGACGTCGGGCCGACAACGACTACGCTGGTATTCGTCGGCACGATTGACCGGATTGAAGAATTATGGGACGGCGTAGCAGGATACCGGAAGTATCTCTGCTCCGTGGTGTCTCTGGAGCAATGCCTGGACGCGATCTTGGTACCTCCTCAGGCGTTCCTTAACGTTACGGCGGGGTCTATTGTTACCAGCCTGTTCAACGCGCTGATGACTGGTTCACCAATCACGCTCGGCACGATCTCAGGCGGCTCCACTATCCCGTCTCTGGTGATCTCCGACTACACTTCGCTCTCCGAAATCATCAGCAATTTGGCCACGTCGTCTCAGTTTGTCTGGTACGTCGACCCAGCTACACAGCAGCTTGAGTTCCACGTTCCAAGTCTGACCAGTTCACCGTTCTCGCTGGTCACGGAGGATATCAACTGGGACTCCATGAAGTGGGAACAAAATCGGCAAGACTTCCGCAATCGGCAAATTATCCAAATTTCTCAGAACGCATTTTCCAACTCTTCGGAACTGTTCACCGGCAACAGCGTAACGGACACTTTCACGCTGCGAGAATTGCCGACTCAGATCGTAGCGGCGTGGGTCACACAGAACACACAGAACACGGCACTGGGCACATTCTCGGGACTGCCGGCAGACGGCGACACGGTGACTATTTCCTACCCGGCTGGCGGTTCTCTCTACAACTGGGCGGCACTGGCACCGTACACCGTTGGCCAAATCATCATTGATCCCGCGGGACACGTACAGAGGGTGACGACAGCGGGCACGTCTGGCGGGGCGCAACCGACGTGGAACTATTCGGGCAGCACAACAGTAGATGGCACAGTCATTTGGACTGATCAAGGGATCAGCGGCGGCGGCGATTTCGCTGACACGGTTTACACGTTCGTGACGGCTCTGGACAATCGAGAGTGGGGCGAAGTGCTGATTGGTGCGACAGCGGCGGATTGTGCTCAGAATCTGGTCTACGCGATCAATGCAAAAGAGTCACAACGCGGCCTGACGTATTCGATGCCAACGTGGGAAAACCCGCTGCTAAATGCGGATACTCCTGCGGCTGGCGTGTTTACTGTTCGCAACAAAAGCGCGGGACAAGGCTACATCGCAGCGCTGGCTGAATCCGCGACGAACTTCGTATGGTCAGCAGCGTTGACGGCGGGCGGCTCAACCACATTCGGGACGGAAACGCTGCAGGTGGCAGTGGAAGGCACGAGCAACACCGCAAACTTGTATTACACACCGGGCAGCGCGTCCGTTGAACTTGCCAGCGTGACGGGCTGGCCGAAGATCTCCGGTATTTCGCTGTTAACGTTACCACTAGACTCTAGTTGGTTTTTGCAGGTGGAATACAACCGGCTTGGCGGCGATTGCATCGTGGTAGAGGATACCGACCTCGTGCAATCTCGGGCCGCAATTGAAGACGGGACGGGCAAATACCAGCAGAAGATCAGCGACACAAACAACACAAGCGCTCCAACCGGGCTGCTGGCGGCGCAACAGGCCTTGGAAGCCTATTCCACACTTCCGGTATCGTTCTCGTTTGACACCTATTTTCCGGGGCTGACACCGGGGCAATACCTTTCTATCGCTCTTGAAGACCGGCCAGTAGGGATCGCGGCGCTGGTGGGGTCCGTGGCGTCTCCCGTCGATTACGTGATACAGGAAGTCCAGGGCAAGCTGGTGGAGGTAGACACCTATCTGGACCAAGCAGGAATGCCAGCAGGCGCGAACGCGGGACACTACCTCTACACGGTGACCGTGATCAACGTCGGTGTCATCGGATCGTATCTGGACTTCTGGGCAGGCATGGGCGGAGGATCTGGCGGCAGTTCGTCGGGGGCCGTGGTAGCGGGCGCGTCACCGGCTGGTGTGGCAACGGCTACAGTGACCAGCGTGGCGCTCACCGCTCCGACTCAGTTTGCGGTGACAGGTTCTCCTGTGACGTCTGCCGGCACCTTGGCTATTGCCTGGAACACACAAACGGCAAACACCGTGCTGGCTGGACCAGCAGCAGGCGTGGCAGCAGTTCCGACCTTTCGCGCGTTAGTTGCGGCAGATATTGGTTTCTCGTTTGTCACAAGCGTGGGAATTACGCTCAGCGGCCTGTCCGCGTTGTTTACGGTTTCCGGCTCTCCGGTCACATCAGCCGGCAGTATCACCCTCTCACAAGCAAGCAGCTTTGCCAACACGATCTATGCTGGCCCTGCGTCAGGCGCATCTTCTGGCGCAACTTTTCGAGCTTTAGTAGCAGCCGATATCCCCAATATCAGCGCGACGTATTTGACAGTTGCAAACAATCTGAGCGACGTTCCAAACGCGGGAGCGGCTCGCGCTAATCTGGGATTGGACTCAATGGCACAGCAAGCGGTTGGCGGCAGTGACAGTTTTGACCCGGCAACCAAAACGTTAATGGTATTTACGAATGGAGTGTTTCAATACGCATCATGACAATCACAGTCAAAGAGATTCTATTAGCAGTCGATTCCGGGGCGCTGAAGCGTCTGGCGGGACAGCCTATACCAGCGATGGGCGCGTGGAAGTTGCGACGCATCCTGCGGCTTCTGGAAGCCGAATACGGGGCAGCAGCGGCGGCACGTGTAGCGTTGATGACAGACGCGAACAGCATTCCGGTCAACGACGGCGCGGCGCGGATGGTGCGACCGGAGTTTGCGGCAGCGTTTGAAGCTGATCCGGTATTCGCGCAGATTGTGACGTTGGACTGCGAACCGTTGCCGGTGGATCTGCTGGCCGGGGCGACGATCTCGGCGTCCGATATGGAACTAGTTTCAGCGTTGCTGACCTAAAGGACAAAACCACAATGAAATACGCCGCATTGCTTGCCATTTTGATTACGTCTGCGTGTCGCTCACGATCTGTAGCAACCGTGCCAGTGCAGGTTTGTACAAATGATTATGCGTTGTGCGCTGCCACAAATTGTACGTTGGGAAAGGGTCAAATTACGGTCAACACGATGGGCGCTGTCACGACGTGGCAGGCGGCAGATTGCCTGTGTCCAATCATGCGTGGGCCGTCCGTATCGTCTCCCGGCACCGGCAACATGCCAGAGGGCAACAAGTGCGTGGACCCGGTCATTGTAGACGGCAAAACGGGCGTTTGGAGCGCTTACTCAATTCGAACCAAAATTCCGCAGGCTCCTGACTGGCAGCATGAGACGCCAGCTCCTCCGTATGTGTGCAACACGGTTCCCCAGGGCATGGCGCAGTGTTATTCGTTCGCTTGTGACCGTGCTGGCGAGGCAATCGGACCAGACGGCAAGCCGACGGGCGTGATGCTGGCGTCATGCCGCTGCCCGATAAACGAATCGCCAAACGGGCAAGCAATCGACGTTCTAACCGCTCAGATTATTACGCAGGCTGCGACCTGTAATCTGCCGGTAGGTGGACCAGCGCCAGAAGTGACAAACAAGGCGGCGGCGTTGATACTCCAGTAAGGTTTACATTAGTAATGCTATAGTTGGAGTATGGCAAAAAAAAGTAAGGCATCTGGTTTACCGGAAGGCACCTGCTCACTGATCGTGAAGATTCCGCTGGCGACGGCGGCAGCGCTGCGGGCAACCGGGACAGCGTCTACGAGCATCAGCAGTATTATCCGCGACGTCATGGAGGATGCGTTTGGCGTCGGGAAATCGGCACCGGCGCTACTGGATACGCTGACACCACCACGCGGCGACGATAGCTGGGTACGCCTACCGGTCTACTGCTCAACCGTGACGCGGGACAAGGGCTTGGCAGAGGTAAAGCGAAGAGAGCTCGACAAAAACGGCACGCGGAAACCGCTTGGCATTGCGCCTGCGGTTGCATGGCTGCTGGTTCAGCGATTTCGCTAACCGCAGTAAAACATTAGTTATGCTATACTAGAGATGTCGCTTGTAGGAGGGCGGCCACATGGAAAACCTTGACCCTGTTTTTGCACCGATTGTCGCGGGCTGGATCGCGGCAGTAACGCCGGTTGCGCGAGTCCCCAAAGACGTTGACGCTCGAGAGTTTGGGCCGGAAGAATGGCACGAAGAACGTCTGGACCACACGGAAGAACGCTGCGCTCACTGCGTCCGCGAGTTCTACACTGACCGTCTGGTAGCGACGACAGCCGGGAAACTTTGCTTTAAGTGCATTCTGGACTACGAAGAAGGGGGCCGGTTGGCAGAATTGAAATCGCGGCTGCTCGACGCGCAAGCAGGGCGAACCATATGGATGGAACGCAGCAAGGCCAACGCGAAAGAACTGGACGAGGCCTACGACGCTATGTGCGATATCGCGCAGATGCTGGATTGTGCGGAGGACTGGCCGTCCATTATCGACCGCATCGGGCCAATAATCATAAAGGCGGCGTTAGCCAGCAGGTTGTCTAAATGCTTGTAGGCCCAGACGGACGCACGATAACTGGCGCGGTACCGGACACTCGGTTGGTGGAAGTCGTTCGGTCGGTAGCGTTCAAATTAAACCTCGGAAACTATCAGAGCATGGATTTCTTTTGCTCTCAAAAGGCTCAGTGTCCAGCGGATGAGGTAAACCAAGTTAGCGCCGATCTGTACGATTGGTGCTACGACCAGGTAATGGATGCAGTAAAAGACGTTCAACGGAAACAGGCGGCAAAGGCCGCGAGGGAGCAGCGATGAAAGCAGAGTACACGAGCATTAACGGGCGGCTGAAGTTTGCCGTCGAGGGCGCGACACCGAAGGATCTGTTTAGCGAACTTGCCGGCATTCAGGAAGTGTTTGACGCGGAGAGCAGATGCGGATGCTGCCAGGCCGACGACCTGCATTATCGGGTTCGAACGTCGGTAGCAAAGGCCGGGAAAAATGCTGGCAAGAGCTACGACTATTACGAACTGATCTGCATGGCCTGTAACGCTAAGTTTTCGTTTGGTCAAAGCATGGACCTAAAGAACTTGTTCCCGAAGCGGCGCGAGGACGGGAAAGCGCTACCCAACGGAGGCTGGTCAAAGTATGACGCAAACTCAGCAGCGGGACAGGAATACGCTGATGAACATCAAAGGCCGCAACCGGCGGCCACGATGCCACAGGCTGGAGGTAACGAGCTTGTCGGATGGCTGGATCGGCTCGACCGCGACACCAACAAATTTCCTGCCATTTGCGAGATCCTGCTGGAACGCCTGACTGAATGCGGGCCGACAGCGGTGCGTGAGTATGACCGAATTGCGGAAGCGTTTGGCCAAAAGAAGCGCGTGGAACTGGAAGATTACAAGGCCTGCGTGTGCGATCTGAACGCAGCACTGAAGCGGTTTGAGAAGTAGGAGAATAACGATGGCAAGACCTCGGAAATCAACGAAAGACGAATGGCTGGACCAGTTTGCGGACTGGGACACCGAAACACAAGAGAGCCTGATTGATACGTGCGAACTTTTGCACCGTCAGGCGAAGCGCAGGGAAGGGCGGAAGGGTGCGGGTGCGGAGCCTGCACAACTTCCGCTGACTACGGAGGAATTAGCAGCATGAGCATGACGTTATGGAACATAGAGCAGGGACTAGCAGACCTGTTTGAGCGACGCGAAGAACTGACGGTGCCGGAAGCGTCAGGTATCGAATCATTCGTTGAGCTTCAGGAGGTAGACCTTGCAATTTCCGACTACATCAAAGCAGAGGTTCAGAAGGTCGACGGGGTGCGCGGCTGGTGGAAGTATCTGGAAATGATGCGGGACGCGGCGAAGGACGAAGCTCGGACCATGCACGACCGGGCTCAGGCCTTTGACCGGCAACTGACCGTCCTGAAGAGCGCCATTCTGGTGACGCTCGAAGAGATGGAGTTCCGGGCCGGGAAGCCTCGCAAGTTGGAAGGGAAAACCGGAAGTATCAGCCTAGTAGGTAATGGCGGCCGGCGACCTGTCGTTATCACCGACGAGTCTTTGATACCGGATGAGTACCGAACGGTGACGGTAAAGATGAACGCGGAGTTGTGGCGAAAGGTTTGCGCTGCGTTGCCGGATCTCGCAGGGCTTCAGGAGTGCAAGAAAGATCCGAACCTGACGGCCATCTACAACGGTTTGCAGGAGCCTTGCGGCGGCTGCGGTGGTACCGGCAAGTCCGGTGACTTTGGCTATTGCATCGGGTGCGGCGGTGCAGGTAAGCAGGGCGTTCCGGGGGCAATCCTCGCGCCTTTGGGATCTCACGTAAGGGTCAAGTAATTCCGGCAGGGTGCCAAAACGACAAAGGAGACGAAGTGCCAAAGAAACTTAAAATAAAACAGGTAACACTTAAAAGCGTTATTATCACGCCGGGAGATCAGATGCTTAAGCTGAAATTCCCGTTTTCCCATCGAATTGCGGAAGCGCTTGGCTGGGCTCAGGAACTCCCGGAAATGACCGGCACATGGTCACCAGATGTTCCGCACAACCGCGTAGAGGTTCGGACGATTGAGTTCAAACCAACCGACGAGACGCAGATCGGGCGCGGCTTTCAGCTTGAATGCCACGGCTACATGGAGAACTTTGCAGTTGTTCGGCAGGCGGCGAAAGGCAAGGACTCAAAAAAGGCCGGAATTAAGCGCACGGACATCACGTGCACAGTGGCGTTTATGGACGAGAATGGCGCCGGTTTGCTGACGAACTACATGAGGGCGGTGCCAAGCTCCAACATCGTGGTTAGCTACGACCCAACGCCGGTGCAGGAAGAACTGCCGGCAACATCAACGGACGAAGAGCAACCGCCTTTGCTGGGTGCCGATGTTGATCAAATAGACGGCGTGGAAGCTGAAGAAATCGCGCAGGATGACTGAGAAGCAATACCAGGAACTTTGCGCTCGGGCTGGCATATCATCACTGGCCAGCTCGGGCCAAAGGAAGGCGCACAAGTACAACGCGGTGAAAAAAACCGTGGACGGGGTAACGTTCGACTCTGCCGGTGAGGCGCGGGCGTTCGCGTTGCTCAATCTATGGCATAAGATCGGGGCAATCCAGAGTTTGGAGCGGCAACCACGCTACACCATCATGGATGGCTACATTGACGACACGGGGCGCAAGGTGCGAGCTATGGAGTACGTGCCGGACTTCCGCTTTATCCGCGATAACAAAATCGTTGTGGTGGATTTCAAAGGAATGCGGACGGAAGCGTACAAGCTCAAGGCGAAGCTATTTCGGCAGCGCTACCCATATCTAATGTTTGAAGAGTGGGACGTTACTACGCTGAAGCAAAACGGAGTATAATGGGTTTGTCGGGTAGCTCCCGGCGCGGAATTGGAATCAACCCGGCTTGCAGCCTACCTCCTGCGGGCCGGGTCCATTCTCAAAACTTTGAGGTAGAGAGGTAGATCAATGACCAACAAGACGGCGCAACCTGCGCCAGAAGAGACAGCATCTATACGCGCCGTGCGGGCGTTCGTGGAGAAGCACGCGCCACAGGAGGATGTGGAGCTATTCATTAACGACCTGATGCGGCTGCTGCGCGTCGTGATCCGTGAGGCGGCGCATGATGTCACGAGCTACATGCTGGCAGGTCTGCGGCGATGAAGGCGTACAAGTCTCCAGCGTTTCAATTCTACCCGGATTCTTGGCTCTCTTCGATGGACATTATTCTTATGACATCAGCCGAAGAGGGTGCATATATTCGCCTCTTGTGCCATGCTTGGCTTTCTCCAGATTGCGGTCTTCCAGCCGACTCCAGAGCGCTTCAGACTTTGTCTAGACTTGGCTCAGCATGGTCAAAAAGCGAAGCCACTATCAGGGCGAAGTTTCGACAGGAAGACGGGCGCATATACAACGACAGGCTTCTCGCAGAACGTAGCAAACAAGAGGTTTGGCGTGAGAAAAGCAGCGCAGGTGGTAAGCGTTCAGGTGCAACCAGACGTGAAGCAAATCACGAACCAAAAACGAAGGGTGGTTCACTTTTGGTTGACGATTTACATGAACCAAATAGCAACTCTTCTTCTCCGTCTTCATTTCCAGTAAATACAAAAGCAAAAACACACACACCAACAGCGGCAAAAACCGCCGCAGTGTCTGTGATCGATCAGGTGGAGGTTTGGTTCTCTCAGGAGTTCTGGCCGATCTATCCCCGGAGAGAGGCAAAGCTTACAGCCCTGAAGGCGGCGCGGGCCGTGCTGAAAACTCCAGAGCTTCGGGCGGCGGCTCTGCGGGCGCTGACGCTGCAACTTCCGGACCTGACCAGCAGACCTCCAGACAAGCGGCCACACCCGGCGACGTGGATTAGCGGGCGGC
>Ga0181355_1000102_pt1 | contig 31327 bp, 39 predicted proteins | sample Fa13VDMM15DN_FD_130099 | JGI IMG/M metagenome (GOLD analysis project Ga0181355, IMG submission 130099) | Freshwater viral communities from Lake Michigan, USA - Fa13.VD.MM15.D.N | ecosystem: Environmental > Aquatic > Freshwater > Lake | place: USA: Michigan | collected 2013-09-23 | reverse complement strand
GGCGATGTATGAATCGCCCGATATTGCCGCGGCCCGTGTACGTGTTGCACAAGAACAGGCACGAAAACTAGAAGGCTTATATGAACCTACGATTCGTAAGGCACAGGCAGATGCTACGCTTTCCGAATGGAAAGGTAAACTGGCCGGTAAACAGTATGACTGGTTTGACCGCGTACAGGGAGCCAAAGTCCATAAAGATAGTATGGTTAAGTCTGGTAGTGGTGCGTCAGATGCGTTACGCCGTATGGGAATCCTATTAGCCCATCAAGACCGCGTTGCCAACATGAATCAACGTGGTGGCCAATTCCAGCAGATGATGGGTTACCGTGGTGCAGGACTTTCACTACAGAGTCAAGCGTTATTTCAAAAAGCCAAAGCAGATTTTGATGCTAATTATTTAAACCTAACTAAGGCATTTGGGGCGGCACGCGACTTGGCGGCTGGGTCAACTGATAAAGGTATGGGTGCTTCACAAAAAGCGGCTCTTGAAAACATGGATATGTTCAAGAAGACGATTGACCAGATGGGCGCACAAGGTAAGGCATTGAGTAGTGGTGATATGCAACTTGCAGGTCAACTAGTTGGCATGGGTGGAAGTGCATCTATGATTGACCCATCGTCATTTATGGCGGGTGGACAACAGGGACAAGCCGGTCAGATTGACCCTAATATGTTGATGCAGATGATGATGGCGCAAGGTGGTGGACAGCAACAGCAAGCACCGCAACAACAATCACCTATTGTATTTAGCCCTCAGATATTTGCAGGCGGCCAGCCCGGAATGATGGGTGGGCAAGGTGGTGTAGACCAAGCCGGATTAATGAAGGCTATTACAGATATGCTTATTGGTCGTGGTGTCATTCAGCGTGGAACTAATGATAAGGGCGCGGTTATCCCTGCTGGTGAAGCCGGTAGTGTGTTCCAAAGTAGGCCGTTATTTGTAAAGCGCATGGGGCAAATTCGTTCTTCACTGGGACTTGAATTTACTCCAGATAAAGTTATAGAGGATTTGGCTTATAAGTATCCAACAGGGTTGCCATCAGGGCCTGAAGGTGAATTAATAAAAATGAACCTAAAGAAAACTGACGCACGAGCAAAAATGTTGTCAAAGGGCGTAAAGCAACGGGCTGACATGGAGTGGTATGCCGCAGACAAAGAGCGTCGTCAAAAAGAAGCAATGGCGGCCCAGAATCCAGACTTTACACCGTAGGAAAATATAAATGGCTACAACACAAGAGCAACTTAAATTTAGAAACACATTCAATAAGTTTCTTACGGATGCCAATGTTACTGACCCAGAAAAACATAAAGACATTTTAAGGATGTTGCAAGAGGCACAAACTAACGGCCTTGCAACTCCAGATATGCTTGGTAAGTACAACACTTTTCGTACCAACAGAATTGAAAAATTAAAGTCACAAGGTTTGATTGGTGAAGACAAAAAACCAATCATGCGAACAGATAAGTTTGGGCAACAGGTTCAAGTAACAGGTAGGGATTTATATGTTGGCAATCAATACCGTCCTGAGTTAGGTTTGCAAGGTGTTCAACAGGGACGCGCACAACAACTAGCACAACTGGGACAGCAGGTAGCCGCGGATTTGCCACGCCTTGAAGGCGCACGCCAAGTAATAGACGATTTTTCTGTTGGTGGTATTGCATCAAAACTTGGAGCAGGATTAAAAGCGGCAGGTGGTGGTTTAGTCAGTGGCCTCCGTGCAACTACAGGTATAGCCGCTCCCACTGCTGAAGAGTTACGCTCACAGTTAGTTCGTACTAACTATGGAGACCTCAGTGCAGAGACAGCACTAAGTGACTTAGCCAAACCATCCGCTACTGGTGGATTTAGATTTGCTCAAGGACTTGGTTCAACCATTGGTGGAACAATTGGTTCTGAGGTTGGTGCGGCTGGACTTGCCGCAACTACATTTGGAGCATCAAAACTTGCGCCTTGGCTTATACCTCTTGTGGCCGCTGGTGCTTCTTTTGGTGGTGGTGCTGTAGCCAATCAACTATCAGAAGCGGCAATGCGTAATGCGTATGGTGACAAGTACGACGAAGTACTGGCAACATTACAGCAAGCAGATGAAGAATCTGGTGGCGCAGGACTTGCCGGAACTTTAGGAAACGTACTCTTACAAGGTGCGCCAACACTTGCATCAGGTATTGGTGGCCGTCAAACTCTTGGTGTCATAGGTAAGGGTGTGTTTGGTGGTCAAGCCGTTCGCGTTACTGGTTCTGCTGAACAACTTGGCGCAGGTGCGGCTTCTGCGGCACTAACTGATGCGTCACTTTTACCACAGGTAGCGGCAAGTACGAATAAGTTTGACACTCTCGTAAGTAACTTCCTTACTAAGTATGGTGCTACGGCGGTCAAAGCGGCAGACCGAAATACTGCATATAAGATATTTGACCCAATACAACCAAGGCAACTACCGGGAGCAGGAATCCTTGAGCGGACGGGCGAACGAATCAGTACGTTTGGTAAACGCGTAGGTGAGTTTAGTGACTTTGCGCGTGATACTCCGGGTATCTCTGAATACATGGCTGACGCTATTGGTGAGCAAGCCGTAAACTTTGGACAAGCCGCCGCTGACTACCAACGTCAATATGCAGAAGCCAAAACATTAGGAAAAGCACCACCATCAACGATGGAGGCACTTACTAACCTTGCGTTCGGCTCTTTGTTTATCGGTAACAATAAGTTTACTGGTGCAGTCAGTAGTGCATCACGTGCTATTGGTTCAGGCGCACTAGACCTAGCCGCCCGTATTCCGGGTGTTGATACAGCCGTTGAAGGGCTACGTGCAAACGTCAGGCAGAATCAAGTTGGCGTTATGGCCGCATTCATGGATGCGGGTAACAAACGTGCTGTTCTAGGTAAAACCGCTACCGACCACGAGATTGAATCCGGTGTGCGTAAGCGTGTTGGAGTAGATAGACCGGCATCTGCCACTGTTGCACGTATTGGGCCAGATGAGACCGCGTACAGCCTTGGTGATGGAACCGCCCTTATATATAATAAGGCCGCTGGTTCTACACGCACTGCACCTCACGCTGAAGTATTTGGCGGCATTAACGATGCGGCTACAGTTGAAGCCGGAACCGCTATGGCTAACGGCTTGGCAGGTATCCCTACAACAAAAGCGGCAACCGGACTAAAAGGATTACTGAATGCCGAAAAAGATGTTGTTGTACAAGTTGGTGACAACAAGCAACAGATTATCGGCCCTATCGATACAGGCCATGTCATTGTTCGTGAAACTCCACCTGAAGATGGCCAGCCGGGAACGCGACCAGTTTATAGCATTTTGCGCGTTGCAGACTTGGAAGAAGGCAACCAAGAAGCGGCGGCAAAGTTACTAGGTGAATCTGGAATTGAAATATCGGATGAGCCAACAACTACAGTTGGCGAGGACGGTACTACATATCAGAAAGACCTTTTCTCAATTGCCGCTGAACAGCAATTCCTGACAGAGGACTTAGCGCAATACGACTCTAAAACGGCGGCGGTAATCAGAAAAGAATTCCCTACCATTGTGCAGTTTGACCAAAACTTGCAACTGCGTGGACGCGTACTTGGAATCGAAGAAAACGGAGACATCAAGTTTCAACCGATGAGCCTGAGCATGGCAGTGATGCGTGTTCCGGGTGTCAACATCGTGAAAAAAGGTAAGACTCCAGAAACAGAAAAGACAACCGTTACAACCGCGTTACAGCCTGTATCTATTAAAGACCTCATTGATGAACAGTCACTTAGTGCATCGATGCGTCCCCGTCAGACGGCTAAATTTGACCCTCTGGTAGAAGATGCTGATGGCAACAGTGAGCGTGGCCTCTACAGCATTTCCATTGACGGTGAGCGACAGGCCGTCATGCTTACCCCGGAGCAAATATCACGCATTGCTGATTTGCGTAGGCAGATTAAAAATGATGTTGACAATGTACGGCTGACTACAACTAATCCAAGTTCGATTAGTAAAGCCCTAGATGCCGCAAAGAAGAAAGCCATCAAGGGTTTGTTTGGTGAAGATGGCATTCCATTTGCAGACAACGATTATTCTATTGGTTCTTTAATCCAAGTCATAACACCTGAAGGTGAACAGCGTGGCATCGTCATTGATAACTCTTCTAATGGGCCAGTCGTTATCCTTGATGAAGGTGATGGTCGGCCAGTCGTAATCCAAGAGTCACAGATTGTTTCTGGTGAAGCAACACCTAAGCCTGTACGTCCATCTAGCCCAGAATCTGCACCTCTTGATATTCCATCAGTTACAGATGACGAAGGTGATGTTTTTACAGTTGCTTCAAAATATAGGGGTAACGACCGCGTTGCCTACTTGGCTCAAAAGATTGATGAACTTTCTGGTGAGTCACCATCTGTTCTTGCAACCGATGTGTTTGGCATGGAAATGGATGGCGGCAGGGTTGTTGGTACAAGACCAGAAGTCTCTGGCAAGTATCAACAACTTAAATCATATCTAGTAGCCTTTGGTAAACGGTCACCTGACCCTGCTGTCAAAGCAGAGATGGAACGTCTTGGCAACGTGATGTTCGATATGTTGGCGGATGTCAAAGGCCTAGACTTTATCAAGCGTAAAGACTTGAACGCTGAAAGAAAAGCCGCTCGTGATGCGGAAGGTGCGGCAGATGGCGCAACACCGCTTACCGTTCCTACCCTTGCTGGCACAGAAGACAATGTCTTTGAAAATTTCAAACTCACTCCGCGAGATGAGCGAGGACGATTTATTGCGCCTGAGATTGAAGCCGTCTTTGATAAGTCATCGACCGATGGTGTCGTAAATGTAGATGCCCTATCTGCTATTGCACAAGAACTCTTTGGGTTCAGTGTTTCAGAGAAGGATGGCGTTGTTAGATTCGTCGGTACTAAAGACCAACTCAACGCTCGATATCGTTCGTTTACTGAAGCAATAAAGGCCCATAGGAGAAGCCCGGATTCATCGCCAGAGTTCAAGGCAAATGCACAGGCTGTAATTGACAAACTGTTTGCAATGGTAGAGGGCATTAAAACAAATATGCCTTTTGTCACTAAGACAGAGGTTGACAATGAAATCAAAGCCATTGAAAAAGCCGCTGAACGTGAAGCCAAAGCGGCTGAACGCGCCGCACGTCCTCCGGTTCCTGTGGCTGGTGGAATGACGTACACGCTCATCAAGGATATGCTTTCTGACTTGAGGGGCATTGGCGGAATCATTAAAAAGGGTGAATACATCCGGCAAATCCTAACGAATAAAAACGACGCAGGTGAACTAATTGTTGACGCAATGTCACCTGAAGAAGTTGCTGAAAAAATATTTGGATTAAAGGTTGATGCAGGGCGAGTCGTCGGTGACCAAAATGTTATTAGGGAAAAGAAAGCATCTTTAAAACAACTCATTGATACAAACGAAGCACGCGAAAGAGTTGACCCCGCATTCAAGGCGGAAGCACCACAGATGCTTGCTACGCTAGCAAAACTTGAAACGGACGTTTTGGCATTACCGACGATTACACTAAAAGACCTTAAGGCAGAAACAGAAACTAAAGAAAATGTTGCGGCTGGCCGTGAGTCTGTAGACCAAGAAGATGCTATTCGTAGTAGCGAACAGGCACGTGCTGAACGACGCGTGAGCATACAGCAAGCACAGGCTATTCAGGGTCTATTGCGGTCTGTACGCAACGCTGAAGGCAAAGTGATTCCCGTTGTTGAGACTAGTACTAATACTAACGGCGCGGTTACAACTCGTAACCTTGCCCAATCTATTATTAGGAAAGTAGCAAATGGCAAAGAAGGTTCACTGTTACAAAAAGAAATAGCCTTGATGGAAGCGTTGGGTATGCCGCCATTCAGTCAAAAGGAATGGTGGCGTAACGCGTTCCAAGGCGTGATGTATATCAATGATACGCGTGGCGCATTGCGTTCAGCCGTAGAAGCCCTTGTCGACTTATCAATTGACCAGAAGCGCAACAAGCCCGGACAACCATTAATGCTCGATAGCATTAGTGAAGACGTAATAAATGCAGACCAACGTAATGCGTTGAACCAAGCAAGTTTCATTAATAGCGATGGTTCAGTTGACTTGAGTGCAATTGTTATTCATGGTTCATCAGAACGTGGAATCAGGTTTGGTGTACTCAACCAGATGTCCAGTAGTGAAGAAACGCTTCTTCCTCCAACTCCAAGTGGTGACGTTATGGATATCGCTATGGATGCTGTATCTACAATGTCGTGGGGCGATGACGTTACATCAGCATTCACTACTGAGAAGCCTAAAAACCGCACTGAGTTTGAAGCGATAGTCAAGCGGCTTATTTCTAAATCAAAAGACAGAACAAATGCAACAGAAAAAGCACAAGCCATTGCCGAGTTGTTCGATACCTTAAGTCACGCGGCAGTAAAACGGCGTGTTCAGTTGATGATGGAAGCCGCAGAATTAGGCTACTTTACAACGCGTTCCGAGGGAGCAGAGAGATTCCTGTCGCCTACTCGTGGTCAACGAATATCTGGCCCTAAATTTGATTCATATTTGGAAGGTGAACTACGTCCTCTTTACAACGCCCTTGTTTTAAAGTTGGGATTGCCGCGTAACACAGACGTAAAAACATATTTAACAACTAGGGAAAACAAGAAGGGCAAGCAACAACAGATTGCCGCCGCTCTTGTAGAAATCATTGACACAGAACTAGAAGCGTTCTATGAACAGCGATTCCCATCGTTTGCTAACTTTGATGCCATACCTGACATTGCCGATACGGCTGGTGCGTTTGTTCAGATATACGACCCGAATAAAGAAGTTGCCGCACATATCGTTATGGCATTCAAAGCGGCAGATGTATCAACAATGGTGCATGAGATTGCTCACGCATTCTTTGAAGCATTGCCACAAGATATGCAGTCAGACCTGTCATCGGCACTTGGTCATACGCTACGCATACCAACGCTGACACACGCAAGCGTTCTGACATACGAGGCACAGGAAAAATTTGCATACGGCCTTGAGATGGCACTTGCTAATTTCCGGATTCCTACAGATTGGCGTGGAACTAACGCAGGTAGAACAACTACAGGTGCAACCAAAGCACTTACGTCAGTTCTAGAGGGAGCCGCAAACGCTGTTCGCTCGTCGTATGACATCCTTACTGACAGGGCCATTCTGAAGGTTCAGGATGGTAAATACACAGGCAAAGAATGGCAGATTCCATATACCAGTAAACCTAAAGATGGAAACCTACAGAATCCAAATGGAACGGTCTACCTGTGGAAAGGTGCGCCTATTATTCTGCATGATGGCACGTACGCTAAAGTCAATAATAGATTTGGCACAACGCGTAACGGTCAACGTGAAGTTGAAATTATTCGACAGGACGGTACGTCAACACCTATCGTTGAGCGCATTAAAGTTGGCAACATTAAAGCCATTGGAGGCCCCGCTGAAGGGTTGAGTCCAACGGCTATGTCTGTTCTGTCCATTTGGATTGGGCAACGCAGAGCGGATGCAGACCAAGGTCAGTTATATAGACTTGGCCTTGAAAACTCAACACCAGCAGAACGTGCAAGGTGGATTCAACGTGACCCTAAAACTGGACGCATCTTTGTAAGCCGTAAAAACATTGGTATGGCAACCGGAGATATATCTAATGAAGCCCTGCAACAGTTATTAAATTCAATCGGATTGCCACGTGTGAAGGCTATTCAGTTACAGGTAATTAGGGAACGCGTTGGCACGGAAGAACTCAAACGTCTGATTGATAATCAGAAAGACATCGCACGCGAGTTCATGAAGAACCGCCCTAATATTATTAACTTTGAAGACAATGCCCTACGTGCCTTGACGCGTGAATATGCAAGTGCTGTTTTGTACTCACGAATGTATGACCAAGCACAACAGGGTAACCCTGCGGCTGTTGCTGGAATCAAAGGTTACAACAACCCACGTAACTATGGTGGCCGTGATGCATTCAACGCCGCCCATCAAGCAGTTATGGAAGTTGTGTTTGCTAACCGTGAGGCACAACAGAGTGCTAGCGACCAAGTTAAGAAAATTGCAAGAGGCCTTGATAATCTAAACTGGCGTATAAAAACTTTACCAACTGGTAAACCTGCATATGACCCACGTACAGGTGAACTTGTCATTGAAAAGATTAAGGGTGCTATTGGTCGTAAGACAATTGTTGGTGAGTACCGCGTCAATCTTAAAACAGGTGTAGTTATCATTCCTCCGGGAGTGCAACCATTTGTTGCCCCTGAGCAAAGGTGGATTGAAACAGATAGCACGTTCCCTAATAAGGCGGCTGGTGGAAAACTAACCGATATTAATACGCGTGCAAGTGACGCGCTTAAACGGGTTGGCCTGTCGGGTATTAATAGTGTTCGTGCTACGTCACCTGAATTCTTTATTGCTCGCGCTCTAGTTGAGAACAACAGAGATATGTTCTTGGGTAACGTCCCTGCCCAACCACCAACAGTTCTGTCGCAGGTGACTGACGTTACAACTATGATGCAACAGTCTGCGCCAGAAGGTGTACGGAATGAACCACTGGCAGAAGATACAGATACTAAGACGCGTGACCTTTACACAAAGGACGTAGCGACCAATGTTGGTACATCGCCAACGATTACAGATAAGCCTCTGTATCAAATGACGGAAGAAGAATATGACGATTCTGTATTCCAACTCGAAACAAAATCATATCCAAAACGGCAACTGAATGTACCCGCCCGGTTCATTCGATTTGGTATGCCTGATAAAGATGCAAACGGCAATTGGGTTCCTAGTACAAACTGGTTAAAGACTGATTCCAAGGGTAAACCTGCTAAAGAAAAAGGCATATCTGTTTACCGTGCATGGAAAGACCCGGTTACTGGCAAGTTTATATTAGAATCACCAAAGGGGAATAATCTTGGCACACAAGGTGAACTTGTTGGGAGTATTAGTGATGGCCTAAAGATATATGAGTTCGTCGGTGAAACCAAAGGCAATGTTGGAGCAGACCTTGAACATACGATTCTTCCTAAGACGGCCAAACTGATTGGTGAAATTGCACCCGATGATGTTGTTACTGAACAAGACCCTTGGTGGACTTTGGCTGGCACAAACCTCTCTGAATCCGAAACGCCAAACTGGGATAGGGTTAAGCCTTTACCATCTCAGGCGGTTGCTATCTATGCGGCACAGAAGGCAGGTCTCCCTGTCAATCAAGAAGCATTAAAAAGGTGGGAGATGTCTCGTCAATGGGACATCCTTACTGAATCGGAGGGGCGTGCATATATAGATATGTCTTTGGCTACGGACTCTGACTTGTATGACGTAGAGGCACGCGTTAGAGCAATGTCGCGTCTGGACGATGGTAACTATAGCCGATATGCACAAGGCATGACTTACTCTTTGTACAAGCCTGTTGTTGCAACGAACAACCCTGAGTCCACATTCCAAGTTGATATCACTGACCCGATGAATCTTGGCAACAATAACCTTGGTGTCACGATGGCATTTCAAAGTGCTACCGACTTGTTCAAGTATGGAAGTGCTAACGAATACGTTGCTAGGTTGCGGCAGTTAGATAACATCACGAAAGACATCACCGACAATACGTTTGATGACGTAGAAGCCACAGGTGGTTTTGACCTTACGGCGAGTATTGCGGCAGGAGACGACAAGGCACATTACTCTGGTTCTGTAACAGTCAAAGAAGATTCATTCCGTGGTGTGCTTGCACGTGCCGCCTACATGGCGCGTAAGATGGCCCAGCCAAATGTACACATTACATCTGATGCTGGTAACCAAGAGTTTGGAGTAAGCATTGATGGTGCAAGTGTTGTTCCATCATTGACCTTCTCAATCAATGACAAGGTGTCAGATGCGATTACGCTTAGAGCATTTGCGGAGTCAATGCCGTCAGTTTTAAACGGGGCTATATATAACGCCAATGATGGAACGCTGACTGTTTATGCAGTACCTGAAAAATACATGATGCGTGCTGAAGCAAAGGAATGGACAAAGAATGCGAAAGATGCAGCAAGAGAATTCTTCTTTACTACCGATGATGGTTCCGTCAAGGAACCCAAGTACGGAGAAGGTCGGCTCAAACTTTGGAATCTTGGGTCTTCCGAGTTTGGAGCGCAAGGACAATTTATCCCCTATGACACAGTACTCGATATCGTTTCCACCGTCTCCCCTGACGACTCCGTACTCGACCAAACAGCAAAAGTAACAGAGTCGACACAACGTAGATTGCGTGGCGATGTTCAGGATGCATTGACGTTTGTATTTGGCAAGGACGTAAAACTACCTGCGGATGCAAAATTCCGACGTGAGTTTATACCTGCGCCAGTGCAACAGCAGATGGCAAACCATTACGGGATGATGCCGGTCGATGGCTTTAAGACAGATAAGAATGTCATACCTGCATACAAGGCATTGCAGAATGAACTTGATAAGCAGTTCAAAGCACTTAAGTTAAGCATTGAGTTTGCGCCTGAAACACTGTCTTCTGTTGATGGGAAAATGGTTAGCGATGGATATCGCGATATGTATGCAGGTAGTACAGCAAGGGGTGCGCGTGACGTTGCTGATGGACACTTATATATATATCCAACTACACCTGATACATTTGGCAATAACAAGGAAGTGCTTGACGCTCATCCGTTGTTTGAAGATAGTCCTTACAAAACTAAAGATGGCCAAACGCTAAAGTGGAATGATGTATTGCGTGCAGTGCATGACGCAATCTCGCATGGTGTTTACGCTGTAAACCTAAGTCCGTCGGGTCAAGACATGGCATATGTAACACACGCCATGATTACTCAAGACCCAATGGCGGTCTGGGCGTTGGCTAATGAAACACGTATGCAGAATATGTGGAAGTCAACCAACGATACGGTCTACACAGCAAGCGGCCAGCCGTATACGACACCTGATATGCCAGCGGTCAAACTGGACTACAAGTTTTCACTACCTGTGTACGAATCCGTTTATACCGGTGTATCAAGCGTAGATGACAAACTACGGGCGTTTGGCACTCAATTGGGAGATTATGCCGGAACGCTTAGTATGGCCGCAGATAAGGGCGAACAGACCTTCTACGGCGTAGGTAATAACCGTTCTGCTTTCTCTGATGGAACGCTTGTACAAATCAAAGACCCATCAATGAAGGGCAAGGCTGTATTTGACCTGAAGAACGGAACCGTTCGGACGAGTGAAGAATTGCCAACATACAAGGTTGATGATTCAACCCTCATGGCAAGTACTACCCCATCTGAACCAACGCCAGAACCTGCAACGCCAGCGGCGGCAACGGCTGACATTGCGGCTACAGTTGCTGATACATCGACAACACCTGCGGCCCCTGCTACAGCGGAGACTCCTGCCGCACCTGCCGCACCTGCTGTTGTAGTTAGTGCTAGGGTAACTAGAACAGAGCCGGGTGCGCTTCGTTTCTTATATATGGTGAACCAACTCTTAAAACTTGGTGCATCTGGTGACGCATCCCCAGTGTTGATGCAGAATTTCCCACTGGCTAACATCCTAGAGAATCCGGATATGTTCATCCGTCAATTGGGGTTACAAGCGCAGGTCATATTCAATCCGAATACAGGCTTTCACTTGAAGGACGGACGCATCATTAACGGTGATGGAATGCGTGGGCGTAGGTTGTTCCACGAAACCCTCACCAAGGAAGTTCGTAACCGTAATACCTACGAGATGGCCAAGAATTCTGGGCTTTCACTTGCAGCAATTGATGCCGATAAATTGCTAGAAGAAGCCAAGGCGAAAGACGCAACGGCTACGTGGGATAACGTGGATGACCTTGGGTACAACACGGACGTATCAACCGATGGTGAGTTTATGAAGCACCTGCCGGGACAGGGTCAATCGGAACGGTTCTATGCTATGTCTAAGGACTTGGTCAAGATGCGCCAGTTCGATGACATGGTTCATCACTTGATTGCACTTGGATACAACCCAACGGAGTGGAATGATGCGGAAGGTAATTATGTTAATAGCCCGTTCAACCGTGCTATTAAAGATATATCGCACCTTCTGAACGTCATCGCCGGAGACATCAAGGTTCATGACATTGACGAAACCGACGAGTCAATCATGCGGCTTGGTAAGTTCTTACTGTATTCGCCACGGTGGTTATCTAGCCGATTGTTGCTTGATGACTTTGGGCGATTCATGTTCAAGGGTGTGGCTAAATCATTCGGGCCGCGTGGTGAGGCGTATGCCAAGAAGATTCTTGAACTCAATGGCATGACACCTGAGCGGCTCAAAGACCGTGACAAACGAGTTGGGGCAATGCACGCTAGGTTGCTCAATAAGTCATGGCTCCTGTGGCTTGGGTTGATTGGTCTTATATATACAGTCAAGGCAACCAACCCGCGCACTATGGAAGTTACGGTTGATAAGTTTGGCGCACGTCTTAAGATTGGTGACTATTCATTCCGCGCACCGGGTGCGGTTATGACGCACATTGAATTGTCAACGTCTATCGGACAAGCAATTCTGGAATGGCAATCACAGAAGGGCGCGACAACAGACAAGCCTCTTTATTCGATTGTTGGAGAGAAGTTAAACAGTGTTCTCTTGTCTCGGTCATCGCCGGTTCTAGGGCTTGCGGCCAGTGTTGTTACGGGACGTGACACGCAGGGTGGGCCAGCCTTCGTAACTGATGAAGCCGTGGATGTTTTCTGGAAGGATGCGATTAAGCCTGAACTCGAACGCATGGGTGTCAAGGGTCTCACTGACATGAAAATCAACAAGGCTATCGCAGAGCGTATGCTCTGGTGGTGGGCGCGTGATGGGATGGAGATGTACGCCGACCAACGCAAGTTTGGAGTTACATCTAGTGAAGCACTCCTCAAGGCGGCAGGTATGGCGGCTATATCATCGCAGGGTGGGCGTGCTATCTATGTACCAAAAGAACTAGACTTTGAACGCAAAAAAGCAGAGCGTATGGAAGCACCTATCAAGAAAGGGACAGACTTGTTTACTGGGGTAGAGGCACAACCGATTGTTACGGATTACCTCGAACCGACAAAGGGGACAGACTATACCGATGATGTAGCCCAACCATTCTTTGGTGCAACGGGTACAGATTACACAGATGAAAGCATCATGCCAAGAGACCTTCAGTTTTAAATAAGAAAGGACGGCTCCGGGTCACCACACCCGGAACCGCCCTTAGAAGCCAAGATAGGAGGACTTGGTAATCCAAGTCTACGTTCCTATTCGGTTGAATGCATCTCCTTACGGGAGAAGACTCCTTGATTTATAAGGTAGTTTGCGTCACTGATATTGTTTACATTGAGTGCGCGGAAAGCCCTATATAAGTTGTCTTCAAAGGTTTTTATTTTGATATTCAAAGCAACCGCCGCATTTTTACGGCTACCGTGTTCAAGCACAGCCTTGATGAGCATCCGTTGATAGTTGCTCACGCGGTTCTGCCCACTACGTTGTTTAGTCTCCACAGTCATCATCATCCTCCTCTCGTTCTGGGAATTCGTCTTCCAACCATTCGGTGAATTCGGCCCGTATCTCGATGGGGTCGTCAAGCAATACAGTCTGAACGAAACGCTCCAAGTCATGCTCATCTGGGGCTTGGTGATACTTGCAATCCATCGCAGACTCACACGCAATCAGATGGGTTGTCAGGATGCCCCACCAGATATAGTCTGGCTCATTCGGGGCGTACGCCTGACAATCATCTGCCGCACTAGTTAGGGTGTCGTGGAGGTGTCCGAATATCGGGAACCAACTAACTGTTTTAGTATAATGCCCACGGTCATCCCAACCATCGCAATCATTGGAGTCATATTCGACTAAGTCTGGATTAAACATATCTAGTCCCCAATCATCTTTATTGATTCGCCCTCAAGCATTGGCAATGGGGTAGACAACACTTTGTCTGTATCCATCGTCTCTGCAACATCAGGGACTACACGGTCGACCGCTTCACTTAGTTGGTAGTCGGACATATTCCCAACCCTAGACCATCCGCCAACGCTTTTGACCACCTCTGGAATGATGGGGCTTATTTTGCCTTGGGCCACCATTCGCTCCGCTACAGCCGCACGAGTCTCTATCGGGTGATACACAACGATATGCCGAATCTGTGATGCGGCTTGACCAGATGGAACCTTGACCCGTTTGATTTGGAGTGCAATCTCACGGAGTTCAGATGGTGTTGGTCTGAATTTCTTTGTCATGAGGGCTTGCGTCACGGTGCGTTGCGCGAGGTCATCGTCCCACCGCTGTAGCCCAAGGGCGTACACCATTGATACGGCCTCACTCCAAGGTTGTTGACTTGGCATGGTGGATAGGATGGTAGATATAACTGCAAATGTTTTCTCTGTCATTGGTTGCCTCCTGTAACCCGGCGGAACGCGTCAATTGCGCTCGCCCCTATATCTTGTACTGTTTGCGTTTGCTTGCCCTGTGTGGGTACTACAGGGGTTCCAGTGGTAGCACTAGCCCAGTGTTTCCACAAGGCGTTTATCGTAATCAGGTCGCGGCGGTTTGACCACTTCATAAGTAGCGTCCTACAGGCCTGTGCAACATCGGTAGGGGTGATGCCTTTATGGTGCATCTGATACACGATGTGTTTAGCACTAGTCCATTCGGACAGATTGAAATCACCCGCTTGGAGTTCAGGGAATATAACATCCCTGTATGCTTCAAAGATAAGCCGACCGGGGTCATCTGTCTTTGGAAGGGTTGGGCCTTTCCGCTTGCGAGGTATTACTAGTTCATTTGACTGTTGTTCAAATTGACTATTGTTAATTGGGGTATCAAATTTAGTACCCTCCCCACTATCAAATTTAGCACCCTCACCCTGTGCATTTTGAGACCCCGGAAACAACCAGAATCCGTTGCTCGTTTGCCGACCATCAGTGGTGAATCGTGGTTTCTTTGCAAGGATATGTTGGCCATCAATTTGCATTTCCATAAGGTGTTCAAGGGCGCGGCGAACCGTACCCTCTGATAGCCCTGTAGCACCGACCAGCGATGCAACGCTTGGGAAACAGTACCCATTGTTATCCATCCGCAACGAAAGCGCGGTGAATACAATCCAACCACTAGAGGTGAATTTGTGAAGGTGGGGAAGCATAGAATGATGCACTTGGACATAAGTGACATCATCGTGCGTGGTTAGGCTACGCCGCCCTCCATTGAATATCGTAATCATAAAGCCCTCCTATAGGCTCACCCAATGTACCACTCATACCCTGTATGGACAAGTGTTACAAAGCGGATTAACCGCCAGTACCGCATCAGCCTCTGTCTCGTTGCATGGTGGAGTGTTGCTGTTGGCCTCTCTGATGGCCAATGCGTAGCGTTGCAGGACATCCTTGGCTTGTTCTACGGTTAGGCCATCAGGCACTTGTAGAATCGCCTTTGACTTAGGTTGCCGACCTGTTATGTGTTCGTTTAAATCAACAGCCGACATTTTCCGTTCTTTAGCCATCTCAAGTAGGCCGCGTTGGTCGGACGGGTCTACAGATGCTACTACGCGGTGATGCGTCCAAGATACACCAACAACCCGGTTAGATTGTGAGACCTGCTTTGCAACCCATGTGAGGTTTGCCAGCGTTTGATATGACAACCCTGTAGCGTCCATGGCTTGGCTGTACTTCTCACCAAAGTGAGATTCCCCATATACAAGTGCATCGCCGATAGAGAATTGAAACGCCGTTTCAGTTCGCACCAGCGTTGCCATCAGGTCAAGCCATTCATCCTGCGTGATAGTCCCAATGAACGTAAGCCCCACCAAGGTGAGGCTTACATTTTCAGTCCGAATCAGTTCACTCATTAGATGAAACTGTTTTCAGTGTCACGGATTGTCGACCGGGTTCTACAGTGAATCCCCATGGGGTGTTATGGTCTTCACTTGTAACCCATTCTGTGACTAAGTCTTCCGGGAGTTTAGACACAAGAATCGATTCCACAACCTTGATTGAGTCAGGGGCGTGATGTTTAGCCCATGCAACAGCCAACTGTTGATTGTCTACGACCACCTTGGGTTTTACGTCACGGAACGCAATCTGTCCCCAAGGGCAGGTGTATGTCTTAGAGCGGAATGACCCATCAGCCTTACGGGGAAGCATTGATTGTGCAAGGTCAGCCGCGCTGTTCTGATACATCGCGGTCAACCATTCAACGCGTTTCTTTTTAAGGTCAAGCATCTTCTGGCAATTTGCAATCACTGCATCAAGCCGAACCTTTTCAGCGAGGAGGTCAGACTCTGCGCGGTTTATACGGTTCATAAACGCCAGCAGGTCTTCCTCTGTTTCAAGCGGCCCCTTTGGAAGGGTGTTATCAGCGGGGCCAGCATACTCGCCGGTCTCTACATCAAACAGGTCATCGCCGATACGTTCTACTTTAAGCATCTTTAGCCTCCTCTAGTGCATTAATGAATGCCTCGTAATCACTGGCCGACAAATCCTTGATGGCAATCAGTGCGGCAGATAGGGTCGTGACGTTACGCTCTGCGCCGTTTGTCAGGAGGTTGAACACGTATTTGATACGTGTCGAATCAACCTGTCCCTCGTGGTGAATGACGGTGTTACCAAACTCAATCCCAAGGGCTTTCAAATCCATTACCGCAGGGCGGGGTGGTTTATCAGGCGTAGGGGTTTTAATCGTGATGGGTGCATCAACAATACGAGGGTTCGCCGCTGTAGTGTCTACCTCATCAAATTCCGGTGCGAATTGCGTTCCATATCCTAGAACACCAAGAGCGCGACCAATTGACCCGGTTTCCGCCTTTTCAAGGTAATCACCAAAGCCCTTGATGTCTTCCATCTTTGTACCTTCCGCAATGACCCTGCCGGTATTGTCGGTAATGGTAGCCTTTACGATGGCGAACTTATTATCAAGGTCGAACTTGACAATCTGGGTAGCGATTCCGTAATCAGGATGTTCCATACGAAACCAAACCAACCTCCACTTGACTTCAAGGTAGTGCTTACCTTTCAGGTTAATGAGGTGGTCATTGGGGTTGAATGACATTACTTTGTACTCCTATTCGATAACCATGCATTGACGATTTCAGGGCTACCAAATGCCTCACCGGGTAGATTCTGACGGATGTAGGCAATGATATTACTGATGTTGTTGGTCGTTTCAGTGTCGAGTATCGCCCAGTCGATATTGTTCGCGAGGATACTCTGAAACCCCGAACCGGGGTGTGCGCGGTGGTTGGCGTATCGGTCAATGATAGCCTTGTGTGTTTCCGAAATCATAACTTCCTCCTATCAAACGACGGGCGGTGGTGAACCGCCCGGTGCTGTACAGTGTACCTTACGGTTTTTGACGTTGCAATACTTCATCTTCCATATCTGGATGCAGATTTGGATTTAGATTTAAGATAGGCAATAGTGGGAACGCACGGCCTGAATACCAGATGACTGGATACTTATCGGCCACGGCTAAAGGGTTAGCACAGACAATGTGATAATCAACATCCGCAATGAGGTCAACGTCCGAATCTAGGCCCTTGGCGATGTATTCAACGAGGTTATTCGGATGCTCGGAAATAATCGGCAGGTCAAAGCCGCCAACCGATTCCGTCAACGGTTTCATATCTTTGTCGGCCATATAATATAGCCAGCCGTTTGTTACTGGTGCGATAGGGCCATTGGGATATGCCGCACAACTATCTGGTGCGTAATCTGTACAGCCGTATACACAAACCGTTCGACCGTTGTAACGAATGAACCGCCAATTCTGCATGATTTCACCGATGGTGAATGCTTCAGCCGTCACCCGCTCGTTATCACTTTCGCTTACGAACGATGCAACGTCAGCGAGTACAGCGTCCTCTGTATCTGCGACAACGATATATTTCCACATACTGTTTACGCCGTAAGTGATAACCCGATTTCGGTCACCGTCAGCGACTGCAACATATACAACATCTCCCGCGTTTTGAGAAAAAGTATAGTCCCAGCATTCAACTTTAGGGTCTGGAATCTTCAATTGATATCTCCTATCCAATCGCTGTTAATCATTTGGTCGAGGCGGCTCACTTGGGACGTGTTCCCATGCCGCTCCTCAAACGAACGCACCCAGCGTAGTGCATCCGAAAACGTGCGAACGATAACCGTACAGCCAGCATCAGCGAGTGCTTGCTGTTCAGGGCGTACGATTCCGGTCGGTGTTTTTAATTCCATAGCGAGGGCTGTACCAGATGGCCAGCCTTCGCGGTGTATATATAAGTCTGGAAGGCCGACCGTGTTACCCTGCCAGCCGGTAGCGTAATGTCTACCCTTGCAATGCGGACAACGCACCGCAGAGCGCGACTTTCCCGCCTCCATGACGGTGTAGCCCAGCGTGCGGAGTATTGACGTTATATGGGCCTGTAGCGTGGCCTCTGGGCTATTTCGTGGCAATGTCACCCCCTGTGTGAACGATATAAAACAACCATCGTAGTATCCGCCTGTTTGATTTGAACTGGGCGCGTTCCGCTATGGCGTACCACGTGGTGATAGTTTTACATCGGGCGCAGAGTTCAAACAGCGCGGGGTTTGAAAGCATAGTCTTGTATTGTTTGGCGTATTCCGGCGTTGGATACGTTGCAGGTAATACGGGGATGATATCGGTATTGTCAGCCGTTGCGGAACGGTTCCGCTCGTATGATGTAACCTCCCCGTGAATCATCTGCACTCGTAACATAAGCCGATTTAAAGTTACCCCGTTCAGTACATCTGTAATCATGTCAAAGCGTCTGTGGCGGTGCTTGGTAGTGACTTCAATGCTCCACTGTTCCAGTGTATATATATATGCATTTGAGCGGCTCGCTGTATGCATATTTTGGGCGAATGCGTGGAGGGTAGCGTCTGCATCAGGGCGGGAAGAATCCCACCAAAAGGTGGGAAGCCCCGCATCGCTTGACAATTGGGTTTTATATATAAACGTCATAACCCTAATGACTTAAGGTGGCCAGCCAGCAGGACACATCCGATAAACAGGATAAATCCTAGCACTCCCATAAAAATCTTTACATCTTCAATGCCGATTGTCTTTACATCTTTATTCATTTGCTAAGTTTCCTTTCCATTTTTTCCTCGCGTTCCATGGCTTTAATCTGGCCGCGGAGTGTCCTGTAATTGTTAATCGCTTCCTCTGCCATTTCTATCGCGGTGTCAACGCCGTGAGAGACGTACCCTTCAGCGTTACCCACGCAATGTAGGATGCGGCTCTGTTTACCGTTGACGGTTGCGAACGCCACAAATGTCCAAAGTGCGCCAGTTTTAGCGTCAGCGGTGCGGGTTACCGTAAACGCGCACCACTGGTCAAAGTCCCAGAAATTCCGCTCTACTGTTGATGTGCGATTGTTTATTACAGCCGCCGTGACGCACGCCGTGATTGTTGGTGCAATTGTCTTATCCATTATTCTCCTACCTTTTCATTTGGCTCAATGCGAAAGTTTACAGATACCCATCGGCGGTCATCGATAGAGTTGATTGTGACTAGCAGGGTAACGTCACCCTCACCTTTATTTGATAACAATAAATCGTGTTTCATCGTGGTGAGTTTCTGATAGTTAACCGATACGGTGTCAAACGCAACGCTACCGTCAAACGCCGTCCCGACATTTTCGCGCACTACAGCGTTTTTGATTTGCTTGGTAATCAGAGTACTAAAGTTAGCGAGTGCAATGCGGCGTGCTGTATTGACCGTGCGGTTAACCGAATCCGTCCAGTTGGCATCGTGAAGGCCGGTAGCGGTTGGCTGTAGTGGTACGCGTTCAATACCATTTGCGCCCTGCTTAGATAGGCTAAGGGCTACGAGATTAATTACCATTGTTAGAATCCTTCACTGGTGCGAACTTTACGAGATGAATACACCGCTCACCGAATGATGCGGTTTGTGCTTGCAGGAATAAAACAACCCACGAATTCATAATTTCTATTGAGGTAAGTTGGACGGGTTCCATAGTGTATTGAGTACCGCTTTCATACTTGGTTTCAGTCTGAATTCGTCGGTTTTCATGGTCGATGGTAACGGTCACGGTAAATGTTTCGCGCATAATAAACTCCTATATACAAACGGGGTAAGTGGGCGGTGGTGAGCCGCCCCGGGGTGATTACGATATATCCTGCCATCCCAACTGTTCTAAGGTGGTATCGCCCTTTAGGCGAGGGATATTACCTAATTCACGTTGACGCGCAAGCATGGCGTTTACCTGCAACATTCGACCGTTGAATAGTCGGGTTATATAAACCTCCCCGTCAACCTTGTGAGTAGCGGCAATCATGGAATTGGTGGTGCAATCGTACACAATCGAATTGCCGTGATTAGTGGCCCAATTCATAGCCGAATCTAGCGATGCAAATTTTAATTCACGGATGCTGTTTACGGTACGGACGCTGTAATTCATTTCTATTCTCCTATCGGGGTAAGTGGGCGGTGGTGAGCCGCCCCGGGACGTGGGGTATTTAGCCCCATGAAATGCGGCAGGAATATTCGACCCAGTCGCATGATTCTAGGTCGGGTGATGCGGCGTACAGTGAGCCGTACTCATTCAATGATGCATAAACCGTTATGTTTGTGAAGTACAGAAACCCGGCGGTCTGTGAGTGTGTCAGTGATTTGTGTGCAACTACCAGACATCCGTTATTTGTACGGTGAGTTTTAGCCTGATACTTATAAACCGGCGCACCGTTACCATCTGTAAATTGTTGGGGTGCATCATTGAAAGTTACCGACCGTTGAAGTTGGTAAATAACATGAGGTTTCACGGCTTGACGTGCGCGTTTAATGCAGTCCCCGGCCTTAAGGTCTACGCTTAATTCCTTTACCGTTTGCTCACTACAGAGCGTCAAATCAAAGGTCAAGCCGCCCTTGCGTACGTTGATGGGGGTTAAGATAATCTGTGTTTTCATAATCAATTCTCCTATGGGTCAAGGGGGCGGTAGTGAGCCGCCCCGGGGGTGATACTAGCGGTCGGTAATACTAGCGTGGTGGTGCTGTACGTTGCACTGAAACCGCTTGACTAGCCGCGGCAGGACATAATCTAAGCGTTGACGCACGGCGCATTCGGCCATGGTCACTGGCATCATTTCGTGGTGGCGGCGGTGGTAGGCTGTAATTGTTTCGCCGTTGATGTCAATGTCTACCTGCAATACAAACCCGTCCGATGTAGCCTTAGAATGGCAAATGATGCGTGCGGGGTTTACGCGGAAGATGTTAACGTGTGAGCCGATGGTAGTGCGGATTTGCGCGAACAGGGTCGGGGCCTGTGGACATAGGGGGCTAAGGTTTAGCGTACTCATTCCAATTCTCCTAAAGGGTCAAGTGGGGCGATTGTGAACCGCCCCGATGTCAATATTATCACCACGTACAGCACGGTGCAAGTGGTGCGGTCGGTTAGTGTTTTACCTCAAATTCCATCGGGATTTCGTAATCGGTAACGATTCGCGCCTTAAGGTTAGCGGCGTGGGGCTGTACTACGATTCGGTATGTTACGCCGTACAGGGCTAAGTATTCGTGAATGAATTCCAGTAGGGCGTTAGGCGTGGTGATTACCTCTGGTATGTCAAGCGCGGCGGTTCCGGTTCCGTCATTCGGTGCAGTGATTCTAACGAACATATATATATACTCCTATCGGGTGAGGTGGGGCGATTGTGAACCGCCCCGGGGGGCTACGAATTAGGCGGTGGTGAGCCGCCGGGGGTGCGATGTATCGCGGTCGGGTTCGTATCCGAACGGTGGGCTATTCTCAATAATGAAATCTAACATCGTGAGCCACCGATTCGGTTCGCTAATATTTGGGTCGGTGCTAACCCCGCTCATATAGTTAAGTATTACGGTGCTTAGGGACATCGGTACAGCCCAGTGGTAATCCATCCGACCGACCCGCGTATTGTAATCCGTAACCTTTATATTTATCGCTGTATCACCGGTGAATAAGTAACGCACGTCAACGGTAACGCATACGAAATCCGACACCATGCAGGTAACGTGTCCCGCGGCGGGGTAGGGTACGGTAAACGCCGGTTTTATGGCATCATAGGGGCATCGCCGCATTTGTTGCAGGGCGTAGTATAAATTAAGGGGCTTGGTAGTAGGCATTTGAAATTCTCCCGTGGGGGTAAGTGGGGCGGTAGTGAGCCGCCCCGGGGGTTGTCTATTCGGTGGTGTCTAGTGCCACGGCGGTAAGTCTAGCCGCCGCGCTATGTACAGATGGAACCCGTAGGGCCGGTAACAATTCAAACCGGCGCAGGGTGTAATCACATTTGTATTTACCATCGGCAAATATTACGAGGCATACCCGACCCAACCCGCCGTATTTGATTACATTTTGGTCTACCGCTTTGGTTACAGCGGCCTGTAATTTGCCGCGCTGTACAGTGGCCACCAAATCGCCGCCGTCATTATAAACCTGAAATTTAACCGCCATTTGTCTATTCTCCTATAGGTCAAGGGGGCGGTAGTGGGCCGCCCCGGTGTCAATGTTACCCCGTGCTGTACAGGGTTGCAAGTCAAGCCGTTAGTAATTCCGCTTTGCTAGGTCGGCTGTAGAATCCAAACCCCAATTCTTTAGGCTGTACCGTGGCGGTGAGCCGTACCCTATCGCCCAACCCTACAGCGATATTTCCGGGAACCGTACCCCACACGCGGTAGGGGCCGCAATCTAGAATCATTTTGTATGTATCGCCGTATTCACCCGATACCATTTTTTGGGAGGTTACTACACCCTCCAAAATAACCCGACCCGTTGGTGGCATTACAGGGTCTATTTGAGGTTTCGCATTTTGCATCTGCCGCTGTAACCACGAACGCACCGCCGATGGTAGGAACGCTAAACCTTTACCGTTGCACCAGTCATACGCCGTTATTTCGCGGTCGGTTTCGCGGTCGGAATTCCGCAGGTCGGAAATACAGCGGGTGATTTCTGCACTCCACGGGGTATAGGTATATTCGCCGCCCATGCTGGCACGAAATACTATGTCCTTAATTTTGCGCCACGTTGCATCGTGGTTTGCATTTCCATAATCATCCGTAGACTTCACAAACGGATTCGATTTGAGGTGTACTAGTGAGTGAGCAATTACCGATTCGACCCTATACATGGTTTCGTGGTGGCCACCGTACGCGCTATCAGACGGGGCCAATTCCAATTCCGTAACCTTCACAAGTAACGCGCTAACCGCGGTCAAGTATGACACGGCCTGTGTTGGGATATAGGTATCTTTGCACGAACCGCCGACCTGTAATATTTCACCGGCAGGATTACGAATTAAGTAGGTTTCCGACCGTGCGACATTTCGGCCGCATGACTGACACGCCGTACGCGGCAGGTCGGGAACCGTGCAACGGTCGGATTCGGACACGTACCATTCTATAAAATCCGACCCGTCAGGGGCCGCCGTGCGCCGCCCTACTAGGCCATAGCCCCCTACCATGTAGCGGTCGGGGTCTATTGTTAGCGTTACCTTGTGAACCGTCAGGGGGCTGTAACCGTCAAGCACCAATTCACGATGCCCCCGCTCACCCTCAATTTCGTGATAGTGGGCGCGTTTGGTTACATACGCCGGGGAAATCGTAGCGTCAAACCCGCCGCCGATTTTAGCGTTGACGCGGTCAATTGCACGGGTGAATAATTCCCGGTTCGCGGGGGTCAGGCAAAATTCTAACGTATACATTTCTAGATACTCCTAAAGGGTCAAGTGGGGCGATTTGGAACCGCCCCGGTGGTAATGATACCCGGTACTGTACAGGGTTCGCAAACGGGGGTTATTCGGTCGGGTTTGATTCGCCGTACGCGGAATCAATTACAGCGTTACAGTGTTCGCACGTCATATCTGTAGACTCCCAATTAATGTCTGTATCGGTAACGTGCCATTGAGGGTCGGCGGGGTCGGCGCAAAGTGTACGGTGTTCGTTGACGCAGGCGGGGCATAGCGTGCCATTGTCGGCGGTTACATAGAACACCGGATACAAACCCGGCCACGAATTCGTGGGAACCTCAATTGTAGGGGTAACGGTAAATTTCATAATATATATACTCCACGGTGAAAACTGGCATCATGCCATTTGCGGGGTTAGTGGGGGCGGCGTGATAACCGCCCCCGGGGTGAATGCGTCAAGCGGTCGGGTATACCGCGATTACGTTGGGCCGAATCGCTACCACCCGTACGATGTCATTTTTTATAAATAGCAATTCGTCGCGGGTCAATTGATATTGAGTGGGGCCGCAGATTAGCACGAATTGAAATGTCCCCGCGTCAATAGCGGCATCTAGCAGGGTTCCAAGATTTAATTTTTGCATTTTGATTTTCTCCTATCGGGGTAATTGGGGGCGGTGGTTAGCCACCCCCGGGGTTGTCTATTCGGCGGTTTCCGTATCTGCCGCGCCGTGCGTTACATTTAGGATACGGTCTACCGCTTTGCTTGACGCACTAGCGGCCTTAAGTAACATACCGCGGTCTGCTTTGAGTTTAGCCGCCCAATTCGCGAGATATGCAATGGTATTGTCGGTAACCGCGGTTTGTGTTAGACCCGCCGTGGCTAGTAGAATAGCCGCGCCCATTTCGGCGGTCAATTCCTCCGCCGCGTATTTGTGGGAACCGAATTTAATTGTATCGGTTACACCTTCACGGGATAGCCGCGATTTATGCCCCGTACTATGTACCATTTCGTGGTACAGGGTGCTGTAGTATTCGGACGTTCCCACGAATGTATGTATCGGTGGTACGTTGACGCGGTCGGCATCCGGCGAATACCACGCGCCGCCCCCGGTATGTGATAGCGGAATATTTTCACGTGTCAGGTATTCGGTGGCGATTCTATCGCCTTCAATATCTGCCGCGATAATCGCCGCGGCGGGGTCTACAGGGGCGGTCGGTAGCGGGTCAATACCATCAATTTGTTCGGCATTGAACACCGCGTAAGTTTTGACAATTGGTATCGTGTCATTTTGGCCGGGGATAATCGAACCCGCCGCATTTTTCTTCTCTACCAGTAGGAATTTCCAAAATGTAATATAGGTACATTTTTGGCCCTTACGAACCGTGCCACCTTTAGATTTCCATTGAGCAAACGTACCCCACCGCGGGTCAAGGTAGGGGGTACAGCCCAAAATTAGCACGTTCAAACCGCGGTAAGGTTTACGTGAAACCACGTTATACGGTAACGCCGCGCCGCCGTCATACGCCGCCCACGGTTTAGCCCACGGGGCAATTCCATTGTTTAGCGCGGAAATAACCGCGTCAATAATCGGGTCTAACACTTTATTATTCGACATTTCATACACTCCAATTTTTGGGTTAGTGGGGGCGGCAGATAACCGCCCCCGGGGCATTTACGATAGGGGGCCGGTGGTTACTTTGTATCCGCGGTGTAATTCCACATTTGCACCGAATACATGAAACCGCCAACCGATAGAACAAACGAACCGTACCAAATCCAGCCGCATTTACTAACGCAACAAACCAACGAAACCACGGCGTGAATAAACAAAGTAACGGCCGCGGCCGACCACGCAAACGGGATACGAATTTTCATTGTCTGATTTCCTATGCCGGTGGTAACTGGCATCATGTGAAGTGGGGCGGCATTGTAACCGCCCCGGGGGCCTACGATTTTAGGATTAATTTTCGTCAATTCCATACTCCAACGCGTAACGACAATCGGAACAAATATCACATTCACAATTCACGTCCGATGTATTTATGATGCAAGTGAATACGGAACCCGCGCCGCCGTGGCAAATGTCGCAACCCAACGCGCTAAATTCATTGTATGCATCGGGGTCGGTGTCTAGGTCGGGGTCGGTAACGTGCCATGCGCCGTCCGATTTGATTACAGCAGATACGCGGGATTGAAATTCCGCATTGTTGGTAAATGTCATTTTCATACTCCAATTGTGGGGGTTAGTGGGGCGGCGGGTATCACCGCCCCGGGGTTTACGTGTCAAGCAAATTCAACGTAGTAAACAATCGCGGGAACATCCCAGTGGGGGTACATACCCCGACCCGCATAATAAACCCGTACGGATGCCGCAGGGTCAAGCGGTACATAAAGCGTTATATTTTGGTATCCGATAGGGTATTCGGCCCCGCCGTTTACTGTATTCTCTACAGTCAAAATGCCAACGCTAGATTTTAGTACTACATCATCCCCGGGTTGCGCCACGGGGTTGATTTGGTTAGTGACATCGGGGTTGCAATCAAGCCACCGGTCGGTTCCATAGGTTACATCTGTTACGCGGCGGGCGGTTCCATAATGTTGGGTTAGCAGGGACAATAGATTTTTAGCAGATGCCAATTTAGCGGCGCGCGGTTTGTGCATTTTCATAATCGCGGCGGCGGTAACATCATCGAATCTAGCACCGGTTATGTGGCCGGGGGTAACAGTGATTTTCATGTCTATACTCCAATAGGTCGGGTTAGTGGGGGCGGCAGGGTGTACCACCCCCGGTAGGGGTCAAGGGGTCAAACGAAAATTTCTACTTTATCGCCGGAAACAATGGATTTGAAGGCGGTGTAAGTCAAGTCAATTTCGCGGCGGTTTACAGTTACTACCACGCCGCGGTCGGGTTCGATTGTCGACAATATAGCGAATACGGCGGTAGGGGTGAAGGTGAACGAACCGGTCAAGGTTTCACCACCGGCGGTGAAGGTTTCAATAGTTACCATGTCAATACTCCAATAGGGTAAGTGGATTGTTTCGCCCCTAACCGGGGGCATCATCGGCGATACGGGAATTCAGTATCGGACAATCCAAGTGAACCCGGATATTGTTTGTCGTAGGCTATGCCCGGTGTATACACCGACAGATGGAATCGCTACCAACCGCCAACAATCGCGGCCTACTAATCAAACAAACAATAGTGAGGGGTTCACTGCTAGCACGCCACCCTGCTAGCCGGGCCTGAAAATATAAAAGTCTACCAACCGCGCCGGGGGTTTCTTGGAACCCCGCGACAATCACTAACAAACCGGTTATAGGCCGAATAACACTGTATAGTCAAGTGTAATATTTCACACTGGTATTTTTACCCGTTTGTATTGCACGGTGTATTGTTACCGTGGTATTTGCGCGTGCTAAATTCCATATAGGGCCGAATAGGGGTATCGGATTATTTTGAGGGTATGAAACGGGGGGATTTGCCTCGCGTGCGCGTAACTAGAAATATATACTTACCTACAATGCGGATTCGATTTGGTAGCACCCGTCTCGCGCGCGTAACTAGAAATTAGGTATTCGGGTTCGCACCCAGTCAGGATACAAAACAGTTGTTTGTTTCGTTATGTATATTATTCGTACGTCTGTACAGTTATAGTTTACATAACGTAATAAATAAATAGGGGTATCCACACCCAGCCCGGATACAAAACAGTTGTTTGCCTGAACGAGGAGTTTCCGCACCCAGTCCGGATACAGCCCGGTTCGATTGTCACTTATTGTCAGTTATTGACACAATTCACGGGGGTATAATCATCCACTAACAGCACAAACGGCCCACGTTGGGCCTTGTAGGGGCAAATAGAACAATACCCGCCAATAGCCGGGTAGGGAACCCCTAATTTATATATAGACAATATGACTTGTGGGAACCCTGAAATCGCCGGGTAGACTGGCAGTAACGACCCCATTGGCAAGACCCGCCCCCAGTGGAGGCGACAAAAAAAGTGGGACTCCGCCATCCAAAATATAACTCCTCTATAATCCATTTCTCCCTACGGAGAACAACAACATCGCACGTAAATAAACGCGTGTTCATTAGTGTGTCTAATACAAGGAAGGCGGGTGGCTGTGTATGTTAGTCTTGCTATCGCAGACCGCACCCACTAAGGATGGGGTGTTTCTCCCGTTGAGTAAATACAAAAAAGCATCCTATGTCGGTAGGATGCTTTCAGGTTGGACAAACGGAGTTAGGATATGTCGGACTGATGTCTGGAAAGTTCTGGAGGCTTTCTTTGTTCAGGCTTACCTATTCGGTAGCATGGGTAGTATACATTGGGTTGGAGGATTATCAATATGCCGTATGTAAATAAGGCTCGTCCCTATAAGACGGAGTATGAGCAACAGGTTGCTAGGGATGAGCATGGTAAGCGTATGGAGCGTCAGAAGGCTCGTAGGCAGATGGATGCTAAGGGTGTTGATAGGGCGGGTAAGGATATTGACCACAAGAAGCCGCTTAGTAAGGGTGGAACGAATGCGGCTAGTAACTTGCGGTTGGTGAAGCCTAGTACTAACCGGTCGTTTGCTAGGAACAGTGACGGTACGGTGAAGTCTGCAAAGGTGAAGAAATGAGTACTGCTGTCAAGAAGAACCCTGCTAAGTGGAAGGCTATTGTTGCTAGTGTCAAGGCTAGTAGTAAGGGTGGCGATGTAGGGGAGTGGTCAGCACGTAAGGCACAACTAGCCGTCCAGAAGTATAAAGCGTCAGGTGGGGGCTATGAGGGGCCTAAGAAGGCAGATAATTCTCTTAGTAAGTGGAGTGGTGAAAAGTGGCGTACTAGTGATGGGACACCCAGCGATGGCAAGAAGCGTTATCTGCCTGATAAGGCTTGGAGTGGATTAAGTACCGGTGAAAAAGCCGCTACTAATAAGGCTAAAGCGGCTGGTGACAAGGCTGGTAAGCAGTTCGTTGCACAACCAAAGAAGATTGCGGCTAAGACATCGAGGTTTAGATGACAGGTACTAAAGCACTTGGGTTCCTGCGGCAGGGCCATAAGATTCGCAGGGACACGTGGTTCAACGGTATGTACGCAGAAGTCATTGATGGCAAGATAAAGATATATCGTCAGCCTAACGAGACCTCTAAGTCTTTGCATGAATACACGTTCAACGCCAATGACTTACTTGACGACGACTGGTCGGTTGAGTGGATGTACGAATGGAAGAATAAAGACGCTGAAAAGCACGAAGTCGAATGATTGTCCTGCCAGATGGTAAGTGGGATGTCATAGTAGCAGACCCACCATGGTCGTATACGGGCGCACAGGATAAATGGGGTGCTGCTGCAAAGTTCTACGACACCCTAACTGATGATGAGTTACGCAATCTACCTGTCAAGGACATGATGCATAAGCAGTCGGTGTTGTTTATGTGGGCTACATCCCCTAGGATGGACGCGGCTATGGACTTGATGCGTCATTGGGGGCTAACGTACCGGGGTGTTAGTTTTGTATGGGTCAAAACACGGCAGGATGGGGTGACACCTATAGGCGCACAGGGTGTAAGGCCTACTATTGTCAAGCCAACGGTTGAATTTGTGCTTGCAGGAACGGTCTGTAAGACAGGTAGACCCCTAAAATTGGCGGATGAGGGTGTGGCAAACGTGGTGTTGGCCCCAAAACGGGAGCATTCAAGGAAACCGGATGAGGTGAATAGGCGAATTGACCGTTTGTACCCCGATGCGTCTAAGATTGAACTGTTTGCAAGAAGCAAATGGCCCAACTGGGATGCTTGGGGCAATCAAGTTGGGCTATTTGACTAGGATTCTGTTTTGTCTAGAGGCTGGCCTACGTCAATATCCATATAGTTGGCTATTCTAGCAACTGCGGCATCGGCTTCTGCTGTACTACCGGTAAGTTCCTTTATGGCATACCAGACTACTTTGATAAGGTCTGTATCTTTAGACCCTTTGAGGTTGCACCTAACGGTGTATTTGATAATGTTGCCTAGTCTAAAGTTAAGTCCCCACTCTTCAATGGCATCATCAGGTTGAATCTTTGCATTTCTGTAATGCTTGACTAAGTTACCACCATCCATTTTTGTACCCCGGTAACGGCAGTGCCGATTTCCACTTATCGTATTCCTCCTCACCGTTTAGGCGGAAGTGCTTGTCATTGATGTAGATGTCCACGTAGTAGTACATATCCCAATTGCGCCACATAGAGCGCGTAAGGCTGACACGACGCTTTCCATCCTTAGATATCCAGTCTTTGCCTAATGTGCTATGTGGGTCTTTACTGTGATGGAACGACCGTAGGTCACGGAACGGTTGACGGGGACACTGAATCATTCTTTAAAACTATCCAATCGTGTATGTAGCGTTTCGGCTGGTTGAGCCAAGTCTTGATGTCTGTATCCGTAATAGCGATAGTAGTGGTGTCTGCGACAAGATATATCCGTTTATCTAAGATTGATTCCGCGGTGGGATTCTTGGCTAGCACATACATATCGTTATCCCAATTTGTGCGCTTGACGCGCTGTCCATTTAATAGATACCTATATGCACTTTTAAAGGTCATGGTCTGGGGCGTATCTCCACTGTTCTTGGTTTTGTGTGTGTCTCATAAGTTTTGATTGATGTGTGTATGTCGTCGAATAATGATTTCATAGACGGATTACGAATATATCCCACTACGTGCCTATTGCCATCTTCATCTAATGCAATAAGTTCAACTGCTAGTATCTGTGGGTTATCAGCAAAGTATCGGCTAACGCGATGAACCATCGCCTCTGTAGCGTCAGCCTGAAGGTTGTTGAGTGGGTTAAAGTCAAATGTCATACGACTACCTTGACGTAATGCGTCCCGTCGTTGTCATTGCAAAATATAATGGCAGACGCACGTTTTTTGTAAATCCGTAATAGTAGGCCATTGCTTTGATAGATATGAAATGAGGTTCTTCTAGCGCGGTCACGAACCGCGGCACGCTCTTTTTCCCACTGCGCCTCTATCCACCTAGCCGTCTGTATACGTTTTGGCATATGTCAATAATACTGTTAATGTTGACATTACACAAGACGCAAATAAACATTTGATTAAACACTTATGTTTATTTTTGATTGTTTATCTGTTATATTGATGTCACCCAGTAATGGGCGTTTGAAATTCAAAAAACACAACAACCAAATGCCGGGGGGGATAATCCTGTCACGTTTATTCCCCTTTGCTATATTTGGCTACAGCCGCTTTAATGCGCGCATCTGCTATCTGTATGTATTCATCAGATAACTCACATCCAATAAACTGAAAGCCTTCAAGGATTGCTCCGCGTCCTGTTGAGCCACTACCCATAAAAGGGTCAAGCACAGTTCCCCCAACAGGTGTAACTAGACGGCATAGGTAACGCATCAACTCTAAGCAGTCACCGCTGAATATCTGATACATCTATAGTCCTATCTTTGAGGATGTTTCATTACTGGTTATTCCTATATCCCCTCACACCCTCACGCCATTCGTGTGCAAAGAAACGTACGTCACGTACGGCCTCATCTCCTTCAAGAAACCTATAACTTACAAAAGTTGCTTTTGATTTTGCCGTCAAAAGGTAATACACACCGTCTTCAAACTTGTTTCTTGTGTGTACCCCACAGATATTAGCGGCTAACTTTACAGAGCGAGTCACGCTTGATTGATTT
>Ga0181355_1000101_pt1 | contig 31408 bp, 54 predicted proteins | sample Fa13VDMM15DN_FD_130099 | JGI IMG/M metagenome (GOLD analysis project Ga0181355, IMG submission 130099) | Freshwater viral communities from Lake Michigan, USA - Fa13.VD.MM15.D.N | ecosystem: Environmental > Aquatic > Freshwater > Lake | place: USA: Michigan | collected 2013-09-23 | reverse complement strand
GAGAACCAGCGCCCAGGTCAGGGTGCATCTGCGCAGTTGAAAACATTTTTTATATTGCAATACAAATTCAAAAAAGTGTGAGAGAATATTTTTATGAACAAACTGCGCATTGAAACTATTGCTATTTCAAATCTAATTTCTGATCCTGATAATGCTAGAAAACATTCTAAGAAAAACATTGATTCTATTATTGGATCGCTGAAAAAGTTTGGGCAACGCAAACCAATTGTGGCGACTGCTGGAAATATTGTGATTGCTGGCAACGGAACTTTAGCGGCAGCCAAAGAAATTGGTTGGACAGAAATTGTTGTTGCTTACACACCTAACGATTGGACTTTTGAAGAAGCACGCGCTTATGCACTTGCTGATAATCGAACTGCTGAATTAGGTGATTGGGATTCTGACAAACTTGCTATGCAATTAATTGAATTAGATTCTGTTGGTTGGGAATTAGCAGATATTGGTTTTCCTAAATTAGATCCTTCTATTGGAGATATGCGCCAAGATTCAACACATGAAATAAATGTTGGAGATTGGACTTTTGAGCACAGATGTCCAAAGTGTGGATTTGAATTTAATGATGTCAGATGAAAATACGATCGGCTGGAATTTAACTGATTTAAAAAATGTTCCACAAAATGGTTTAAAAGTTTTTTCAACTTTTGCTTGTGGTGGCGGTTCGAGCATGGGTTATAAACTTGCTGGCTTTGATGTTATTGGTGCTAACGATATTGATCCACAAATGAGACAACATTATGAAGCAAACTTAAAACCAAAGTTTTTTATTGAATCACCAATTATTGATTTAGTGCGTGACGATTTACCTGCTGAACTTTTTGATTTAGATGTTTTAGATGGTTCACCACCTTGTTCAACTTTTAGTCTTGCCGGAAGTCGCGAAAAAGCATGGGGTCGTGAAAAGCATTTTCGTGAGGGTCAAGCAGTTCAAGTTCTTGATGATTTGTTTTTTGATTTTTTGAAAGTCGCAGATCATTTAAAACCTAAAGTTATTATTGCTGAAAATGTTAAAGGCATGTTGGCTGGTAATGCTCGCGGATATGTGAGTGCTATTTTTAATTTATTAAAAGTTATGGGCTATGTTCCACAAATATTTTTAGTTAATGCTGCTTATTGTGGTGTTCCTCAAACGCGTGAACGAGTTTTTGTTTGCGCTATTCGTGAAGATTTATTTAAAAAGAAACTTGAATTAAATCCTACTCAAACACCTATTTCTTTAACAGAAGCATTTGCTGATTTAACGATCGAAGAAAGTGATAAATATTATCCAAGTAAAGATAGTCAATTTTATAAGTATTGGTCAAACACTCCTATTAATTCTTCATTAGCGTTAGCATATAAAAAAGATACAGGAAGAACTGGTTGGTTTGGTCATATAAAACATGCACCAAATTTGCCAGCAAAAACAATTTGTTCTGCTGGTACTTATAATCATTGGTCAGAACCTAGAGGATTTACTAAACAAGAATTAATTAGATGTGGTTCTTTCCCAGACGATTATCAATTTTTTGGCAAAAAAATAGCACAATATTTAATTGGTATGAGTGTTCCCCCAAAAATGATGCAATTCGTTGCAAGTAATGTTAGAGATCAATGGTTATCATAAAAATATATGAGCAACCCACCAAAACCAACAGAGGTTAAAAGAAAACTTGGTAATCCCGGCAGACGACCTTTACCTGATTCAAAAGACATTATTTTATTGCCAGCAATTGAAAATATTCCACAACCTGTTCGCCCTTTATTTGATGCTGGTTTGGAATTATGGAATCGAACTTGGTCAATGGGTCAATTATGGATTTCTCCAAGAACCGATATTGAACTTTTATTAATGACATGTGAAATGCTTGATGAGCGTGTAAGACTTCGTGCTTTTGTTTGGAATAATGCTGAGGCTTGGCGTGAAAGAAAAGCCTTAAGAGAGTTAGATAAAAATATTGTTGCTAATTTATCTTTACTTGGTTTTACTCCAACGGATCGTTCAAGACTTGGGGTTGCTGAAGTAAAGGCTAGAAGCAAATTAGAAGAAATAAAGGCGCGGCGTGAAACAAAATAAATCTTGGCCCCCTAAATGGGTTACTCCTGTTACAAAAAAGAATTTAAATAAAAGTAAAGGTAAAGAAATTTCGTCTTTTATTAATTCAATGTGTATTCAAACTAAAGACACTATTGCCGGCAGATCCGGTGAATTACTATCAACTCGTTTATGGCAAGACGAATTATTAGATCACATTTTTTCTGTTAATGAAGATGGATCATTAAAACATAGAACCGCACTCGTGGGCATGGCGCGTAAAAATGGTAAGTCTGCTTTATCTTCAGGTATTGCTTTATGGGGTTTATTTCTTGGTGAGAATGGTGGTGAAGTTTATTCTTGTGCTGCCGATAAAGATCAAGCAAAAATTGTTTTCAATGATGCAAAAAAAATGATTGAAGCGGAACCAGATTTATTAGAACAAGTAAATTTGTTTCGAGATGTAATTGAAGTACCATCAACAGGTTCAATTTATAGAGCATTATCTTCTGAAGCATTTACTAAAGAGGGTTTGTCTCCATCACTTGTTATTTATGATGAACTTCATGCCGCACCTAATCGTGAACTTTTTGATGTTATGCAACTTGGTATGGCTGCAAGAAGATCACCTTTACTATTAGCGATTACGACCGCAGGTGTTAAAGCAGATTCAACAGGACAAGATTCGATCGCGTATTCTTTATATCAATACGGTCAAAAAGTTTCGCGTGGTGAAATTGAAGATCCAACATTTTTTATGGCGTGGTGGGAAGCGGAAGCAAGTGCTGATCATCATTTTGAATCAACTTGGCAAATGGCTAATCCGGGTTTTGGTGACATTAACGATCCTGAAGATTTTATTTCAATGGTTAAAAAAACACCGGAATCGGAATTTAGAACCAAAAGATGTAATCAATGGGTTTCGTCCCAGACTGCTTGGCTTCCTAATGGCGCTTGGGAAGAATTAGGTGCTGAAAAAGAAATTACTTCTGAAACAGAAATTGTTTTAGGTTTTGATGGAAGTTTTTCTGGTGATGCTTCAGTAATTGTCGGAGCAACTCTTGAAGAAAAACCTCATGTATTTATTGTTCAAGCGTGGGAAAAACAACCGGAAGATAGAGATGATTGGCGAGTTGATACTTTAGAAGTTGAAAATACTATTATTCAATTTTGTGCAAATCATAATGTAAAAGAAGTTGCGTGCGATCCGTTTCGTTGGCAAAGAAGTATGCAAGTTTTACAAGATCATGGAATTCCGATCGTTGAATGGCCATCAACTTCTGCTGCTCGTATGATTCCTGCGTGCGCAAAGTTTTATGATGCTGTTGTTAATCAAAGAATTACTCATGACAATAATCCATTACTGATACGACACATTTCAAATGCCGTTGTCAAAACTGATAGACTTGGACCTAGAATTGTAAAAGAGCACCGAGGAAGTCCAAGAAAAATTGATGCTGCAGTTGCTAGCGTGATTGCTTTAGATCGGGCAACTGTAACAAGAAATGAAGAAGTTGTTAATGTTCCAGCGTTTTTTATGGTTTAGGAGATAAGTGGCAACGATAATCCAAGCACTCGGAATTTTAACAGCATCTATTGGAGTCGGAATAATTTTCGTTCCTGCTGGCATAATATTAATAGGAGTCGGAATACTACTCTTTGGTTTAGCCCTTGAGAAACGCGGATAATGCTTAATAAATTATTTAACAACTCAGAACAACGCGCAATAAGTTTTCAATCAATTTGGGGCGCTGGCGATAGTTTAGCCTTTACAACAAGTGCCGGAACCAATATTGACGAAAATACTGCAATGCAAATTTCAGCATTTTATTCATGCGTGCTTTTAATCTCTGACACAATTTCAACTTTACCTATGGATATTTATATTCGTAGAGATGGCAATAGAGTTCCTTATCGTCCAAGACCTGAATGGATTAACCAGCCTGATATTGATGTATCTCGTATTGAACATTTTCAACAAGTTTTAGTTTCACTTTTAATTGACGGTAATGCTTTTGTAAGAATTTATAGAGACAATCAAGGCAATATTATTAATCTTGTTGTTTTGGATCCATTAAAAGTTGAAATTACAAGAGATAATGTAACTCGAAAATTGGCGTATCGTTATGAACTTGAGCAAGGAACTTTAATTCCTAAAAATGATTTATTACATTTAACTGAAATTCGCAGACCCGGTTATGTTCGAGGAATTTCTCGTGTTACTGAATTAAAAGAAAACCTTGGTTTAGCAAGTGCATTACAAGAATTTGCTTCACGCTTTTTTGGTACTGGTGCAAATCTTGGTGGATACATTGAACACCCTGCACAGTTAACAAAAGAACAATCAACCGATTTAGCAGATGCTTTTAGGGGCGCACATAAAGGATTAAGAAAATCTCATAAAGTTGGTGTTTTGTCAGGTGGCGCAAAGTTCACAAAAACTGCTGCTGCGCCTGATGAAGCACAGATGCTTGAATCAAGAAAACTTGCGATCGAAGAAGTTGCAAGAATGTTTAGGGTTCCACCTCACATGCTCGCAATTACAACTCCAGGCGCAATGTCTTACGCATCAGTTGAACAGAATAATATAAATTTTGTTACTCACACATTAAGACCATATATTGCAAAAATTGAAGAAGCATATTCAAAACTATTACCAACTGAAGCATTTTTAAGAATCAATGTTGATGGCTTATTGCGCGGTGATTTTCAAACAAGAATGCAAGGCTATTCAATTGGATCACAAGCAGGATTTCTTTCAATTAACGATATAAGAAAATTAGAAGATATGACACCTGTTGATTCCGGTGATACTTACAGAGTTCCTTTAGCAAATGTCAATTTACCTGCTGCTAATCTTGTTGAAACTGATAAAAAAGTTTCAATGGCACAAAAACTTGTTCTTGCAGGTTTTGATCCTGCTAGCACTTTGAAAGCATTAAATCTTCCAGCAATAATTCATACCGGTGTTCCATCTACACAACTTCAACCTGTTGCACAAATTGATCCAGCAAATCCTGAAGCCGTTTATGAGGTTAAATAATGCCTTATTTTATTACTGATAAATCACCTGATTGTTCAGGTTGGGCGACAATTAAAGAAGATGGTGAAGTTATTGGTTGTCATGAAAACAAAAAAGATGCTATTGATCACATGATTGCTGTTTCAATAGCCGAGGATATAGAACCGGGTGGAGAACGCGCACCGGCACCAGCAAAAGACCAAATTGAAGGTAGTGATGAAAATAAACCCGACAGCGCTAAAGGTGCAAGTGGAAATATTGATTTTGATGAAACAACAACAACTGCTTTAAAAAATAAAGTTTCTGAACACAATGAAGATATGGCTCAAAAAAATAAACCTGATTACACCAGAACAACTCTTGGACAACTTAAATCAGTTTATAGGCGCGGCTCAGGTGCGTATTCAAGTTCACATAGACCTGGAGTTTCTCGTGCTGCATGGTCAATGGCGCGTGTTAATGCTTTCCTTTATCTGTTAAGAAATGGCAGACCAGAAAATCCTAAATATATTACTGACTTTGATTTACTTCCTAAAGGTCACCCAAAATCAACTCGCAATTTATTACCTGATGCTGAAAGAGTTTTGCCCGATAATTACAGACCATCTTTATCTGAAGATGTTCCAGAGGGTCGCGCTTGTGGTAATTGTTATTTTTATGATGAATCAAATATTAAAGAATATCCTGATGGACAACTTCGTGCTTATTGTGAAAAGTGGGACGATTATGTAGATGGCGCATATTATTGCAATGCTTGGCAAGAAGATGAAGATTATGAGGAACGCGTAGTTAATTTAGATCCGCCAGCATATATGCGTGCTGCTGCGAGGCGTGGATTAGAATTAAATGCTGATGGTCGTGGCGGTGATGGTTTAACTGAGAAAACAATTCGCGAAGCAAGACTTATGGCTAATGGTCAAGTTTCAGAAGATAAGTGGATAAGAATTGGTGCGTGGATCGCAAGACATATGCCAGATTTAGATGCACCAAAAAATAATAATCCTAATGATTCAGGTTATCCTGGTCCTGGTTTAGTTGCACATTTATTGTGGGGTTCAGGTCCAAGTAAAAGAGCAGCACAAAGAGCAATGGATTACGCAAATGGTGTTGTTGAAAGAATTCGTGCTGAAGAAGAAAAAAGCAGATGGTCAAGTGTCAATGTACAATTAAAAAAGCAGAAAGAAGAAAAAATGTCGTCAAAAGTTGAACGCCGTATTAATGATGTAAATTTTGAAATTCGTATTGGTGAAGTCGATACAGACAAAATGACTTTTACTGGATATGCTGCAGTATTTAATTCAGCAAGCGAACCGCTTCCATTTACAGAATATATTGTTCCGGGCGCATTTAAACGATCGTTAAAGTCTCGTAATGAAATTAAATTATTTATGAATCATAATACTGATATTGTTCTCGGATCAACTCGTGCAAAAACTTTACGATTGTCAGAAGATTCAACAGGTTTATTGGCTGAAGCAGTTTTACCTGATACAACAGCAGGTCGCGATTTATCTGTATTAATGCAACGCGGAGATGTTAATTCAATGTCGTTTGGCTTTAGTGTTCCAGCAAGAGGAGATAAATGGTCAGATGATGGCATGACTCGCGAACTGCATCAAATTCGTTTGCATGAAGTTTCGATCGTTACAGGTTTTCCAGCCTACGAAGCAACAAGCGCAACTGTTCGATCAATTGATGCTTTAGCAATTAGAACTGGTATGGATCCAGATGTTCTTGCTGATGCATTAACAAGACTAGAATCAGGCGATACTTTAAACGCAATTCACGCAGATGTTATTGGTGAAGCAGTTGCAAAACTTAAAGAATCAAATCCAACTACTGACGAGTTGTTAGCAATAAAAAGAAAACAACTTGATCTATTATTTAAGGCGATCTAATGAACAGAGAACAAATTAAATCAGCGATATTAAAAACTGCAGGTAATCCAGAATCAGGCGCAATTGCTGACTTAGCAGACGCAATCGCTGACGCTATTTTAAACATTGATACACCAGAAGTTAAAAAATTTAATCCGGTTTCTGAGACAAGAGTTATTGAGTCCAAAGAAATTCGTTAAAAAGTATGTAATAATCTAATTAACGACTTTGAGCGTGAGCCGCCAAGTTTGTTAAGTTACTGCATTTGAGTGAGCCTCGTGCAGATTCAAATAAGTGCAGTAAACCCTACCCAAAAAAAAGGAAATTTAATGTCTGAATATATTAAAGTTCAGCATGAAGCACGCAATAAAGCGTGGCACTCTGCAAAAGAAATTCTTGACAGAGCAGCCGCAGAAAAGCGTGATTTAAATGCTGAAGAAAACGAACAATACACAAAAATCTCAACTGAATTAGACGAACGCGCTCGCGTTATCGAAACAATTCAAAAAGATGAAACTCGTGCAATAGCAGCAGCACAAGCAATGGCTAATGTTGATTTATCTGTTTCAGCACCAACAGCAAAAAATGATGCTGACATGATTCGTTCAATGGCTCGTGGCGAAATTCGTTCATACGAATTTGAAAAGCGTGATGTAACTACAAGTTCAACTGGTTCTCCGGTTCCAACTTCTTTTTATGATCGCGTTCTTATGCTTGCAAGATATGTTGGTGGACCGTTAGAAACCTCAACAATTTTGAACACAGCAGGTGGAGAGAATTTGCAAATTCCATCTCAAGCAACTTATTCCAGCGGAACAGTATTTGCCCAAGGTTCAACAATTGGTGAATCAGATCCAACATTTAATTCATTTGTAACTTTGAGTGCATACAAGTATTCATTCTTAACTCAAGTTTCACGCGAATTAATTGAAGATGCCGGTGTGGATATTCTCGGATTTCTTGCCGAGCAAACAGGAAATGCACTTGGCTATTCTGTGAATGATGCTTTAACAAACGGAACTGGAACAGTACAACCAAATGGTTTGTTTACAGTTGCAGGTTCAGGTGTTGCAGGAACTTCACTATCACCAACAGCCGACAATTTAATAGACCTAGTTTATTCAGTTGATACTGCCGGAAGAAGATTACCGGGAGTCGGTTTCATGATGGGTGCAGCACAAATCGCAAATGTTCGTAAATTAAAAGATACTGCTGGCAATTATTTGTTCAGCCCATCTTTATCTGCAGATGCACGCGATTTGCTACTTGGTTATCAAATATTTGAAAACCCAACAGCACCAACAGCAGGTTCAGCAAAGAGACCGGTTATTTTTGGTCACTTGCCAAGTTACATGGTTAGAACTGTTGGCGGAATTCGTCTAGATCGTTCAGATGATTTTGCTTTCAATACCGACCTAGTAACTTTCCGTGCAACCTACAGAGTGGACGGAAATCTTCCACAAACTAGCCACATTAAATACTTCAAGAGTTCAAACTCTTAATAGTAATTAATCCCTAGACCAGAAACCTCGACAGAGCGCAGGCTGTCGGGGTTTCTGCTTTTATGTGTGTAAGATTTATATACCTGCGGATTTAAATGGAGAACTTGCGTGAATAAAAAAGATTCAAATAATAATAAATCAAATATTGCATCATTGATGAATCAAAAACTTGTTACAAATAAAAAATGTAATCCAAGAATTTTATGGAACTCTAATGCGCCTTGGGCTGCAACCGGTTATGGTATGCAAACAGCACAAGTAGTCAAACGATTGAAAAAAGATAATTATGATGTTGCGATTGCAACAAATTATGGTTTAGAGGGTGCAGCAACAACTTGGCCAACTGAATACGGAAATGTTGATGTTTATGCTCGAGGTGATGATCACTATTCAAATGATGTTGTTCCAGCACATATGTATGACTGGTCGAAAAGAGATGAAGATGCAAAAAGTATTTTAATTACTCTTTATGATGTTTGGGTTTTTAAAGGAAAAAAGTGGGCTGATTGGAATGTTGCTTCTTGGGTTCCTGTTGATCATTTACCTGCCCCTCATGATGTTGTTGAATGGTGTAAAAAAGATTTTGTTACCCCAATTGCTATGAGCAAATTTGGTAAATCAATGTTAGAAAATCAAAATGTTGAATGTGAATATATTCCTCACGCGATCGAAAAAGTTTATAGACCTACTAATCAAATTAAAACTTTAGATGGTGATTCAATAACTGGTCGCGATTTTATTGGAATTAGTGAAGATAAATTTGTTGTTGGTATGAACGCTGCTAATAAAGGGGTTGTTCCTAATCGTAAAGCCTTTGGAGAAAACATTTTGGCTTTTTCAATGTTTGCTCAAAAACATGATGATGCTGTTTTGTATTTGCACACAAATGTTTTTGGTGCCGGTGGTGGTATTGCGTTACTTGATTTAATTCAAGCAGTTGGTTTGAAACCTCATCAGTACAAATTTATTGATCCGTATTTGTATAGAACTTCTTTAGCATCTGAAATTGTTGCAGCAACTTATACAGCAATTGATGTTTTGTTAAGTGTGTCAATGGGTGAAGGCTTTGGAATTCCTACAATTGAAGCACAAGCATGCGGAACTAGAGTTATTACTTCCGATTTCGCTGCAAGTTCAGAACTTGTGGGAGAGGGTTGGCTTGTTGAGGGGCAACCATTTTGGGATCCAATGCAAAAATCTTTTTTCTATACACCATCAATTCCAAGTATTGTTGATTGCTTAGAAAAGGCGTATAACAAAGGTCGATCGCGTTCTGATCAAGCAATTCAATTTGCTAAGTTATATGATGCTGATGATATTTATGAAACGCATTGGAAACCGGTGCTTTCAAAACTTCTTAGCAAATAGGGTTTAAAAGCAAAATAAAGGCAAAATTAGGCACTTTTACTATTAAAGGATACAAAGATGATACCTGCAATGATTGTTCCGGTTTTAACTCGTCACGATTTGTTATACAGAATGATTGAATCAATTAATTATCCGGTTAAAGATTTAGTGATTATTGATAATGGTGCTCGCAACCATGATTGGGAACCAAATTGGAATCAATGGATTTCAAAAATTTGGCATTTAAAAATTCCATCTAATCTTGGTGTTGCTTCATCTTGGAATTTTGGAATCAAATCTTTACCTATGGCTGATTGGTGGTTAATTACAAATTTTGATGTTCAATGGGGTGGAGACTCTTTAAAAATGTTTCAAGAACTATCTGCACCTGAAAAACTAGTTTTATCAAATGGTGTTCCTGAGTGGTGTGCTTTTTCAATAGGTTCAAAGATTGTTAATGAGGTTGGGTTATTTGATGAATCATTACACCCGGCATATTTTGAAGATAACGATATGGAACGCAGAATCGAAAACAAAAATTTTGAAATAATACGATCTTTCATACCGATCGCGCACGATAATTCTTCAACTATAAAAAATGGTTTTTCAAAAAGAAATGATGAAACTTTTTCTGATAACGCAAGATATTACGATAATAAAAAATTAAACAATGATTATACGAGTGGAGAATGGTCACTTAAACGCAGAAGAATTAATTCATGGGATTAAGAGTTTATACAGGTGGAACTTTTGATTTATTTCATGTTGGGCATTTAAATCTTTTAAAGCGTTGCTACGAAATTGCTGGGTTAAATGGGCAAGTAATTGTGTCTTTAAATACTGATGAGTTTATTGAAAAATACAAAGGCAAAAAACCTTTAATATCTTATGAAGATAGAAAAGCAATACTTGAATCGTGTCGTTATGTTGATTCTGTTATAGAAAATTATGGAAATGAAGATTCAAAAGAATCAATTGTTTTAGCACAACTTATTGATATTGTTGCGATTGGTTCTGATTGGGCGCGTAAAGATTATTATAAACAAATGAACTTTACACAGGATTGGTTGGACGAGCAAGGAATAAGTTTGATTTATATTCCTTATACAAAAGGCATTTCAAGCACTTCAATTAAAGAAAAAATATGATTGTTATAGGAACAACGCCTGGACGAGAAAACTGGCTTAAAGATTGTATAAGTTCTTTAAATAGACCATGTTTAGTTTTATCAGATTTTTCTTATGAATTGGGAAAAATTAATTGGTGCAAAAAACATGTTAATGAATTATTTTTTTTCTTTCAAGATTCTGTTATTTTTAAATCAACTGATTGGATTGATGAATTATTCGATCGTAAAAAAAGTGTTGCATTAACTAATGATCCAAGTGCTTATGGAATGTATATGGGGATTTATGATCCGATTGTTTTAAATATGGTTGAAATCCCAAAAGTTGAAAATAAAGCCGAGGCTATAAAATATGAAATTGAATGGACAAGTAAATATGTTAATTATGCCGTTGATGTGGATATTGCTTTTCCTGAACTTTCTGATTCTCGCGCTAAAGGCAAAGAGGTTAGAAATGGGCGAGAATGCCTTGTTTTAGAAAATGATTACCTAATAAAATATAAAGGTAATTGGGGACAAAAACCTGCTATAGACTAGATACAAACAGTTTTGGAGTTTTATGGCAATCACAAATGGTTACGCAACTTTAGTTCAAGTTAAAGCGGCATTAAGAATTACTGATGCAACTGAAGATACTTTACTTGAATTGGCTATTGAAGCAGCCTCGCGAGCAATAGATGGAAATACTGGTAGAAATTTTTATTCATCAGGAACGGCAGTTAGATATTTTGCTGCTGAAGATGATTTTGTTTTATTAACAGATGATATTGCCGGAACAGCAATTACAATTCAATCTGCGAATAATGCTGATGGTGTTTATGATACAACTTGGGGAATAGGCGATTATCAATTAGAACCTTTAAACGGAAATTCAGATGGTATTGCTTTTCCTTACACAAGGATCCGCGCTATTGGTGATTATCTTTGGCCAATTTCAGGTGGCGAAGCGTTAATTAAAATAACCGGAGTTTACGGTTGGAGTTCTACACCGATTGCTGTAACTCAAGCATGCATAATTCAATCTTCAAGAATTTATAAAAGACTTGATTCTCCTCTTGGTGTTGCGGGTTTTGGTGATATGGGTGTGATGCGCGTAACGCGGGATCTTGATCCAGATGTTGCGCAACTAATTGGCACTTATCGAAAAGTGCGAAACATTGGCTGACATAAGCGCAATTCGCTCAGGTTTAGCAACACGATTAGCAACAATTTCTGGTTTGCGTACTGCTGCTGAACAACCTGATAATCCAAATCCACCAATAGCCATAATTATTCCGGATTTAACTAGATATGATGATGCTTTTCAAAGAGGTATGGATACAACAACTTTTAGAATTATTTTAATTGTTTCAAGAGTTGCTGAAAAATATGGTCAAAAAAAATTAGATTCGTATTGTTCAACAACGGGCGCAACAAGTATTAAAGCAGCAATTGAGGGCGATCGAACTCTTGGCGGAACTGTTTTTAACTGTCGTGTTACCGAGATGAGAAATTATGGTCAAATATCTGTCGGAGATGTGACATACTTGGGTTGTGAGTTTATTGTGCTCACTTACGCGTAAGAGAGAAAGAAGAAAATAAAATGGCGAAATTCGCAGCAACGGATTTCAATGTACTAATTAACGGAACAAACTTTTCAACAAGTTTGAATTCAGTTGAATTAACTCTTTCAGCAGACGACTTAGAAACGACAGCGTTTGGTGGAGAATGGAGAACCAGAATTGCTGGTTTAAAGTCTGGATCAATAACTTTAAACTTTATGCAAGACTTTGGTGCTTCTTCTGTTGATAGTACTTTGTATCCAATTTTTGGAAGCAATGCCACAGTTGTAATAAAGCCAACTGCAGCAACAGTTTCTAGCACAAATCCCGCTTATACCGCGATTGCGCTAGTCACCGCTTATAGCCCTTATAGTTCAAGTGTCGGGGATATTGCTACGCTAAGTGTTACTTGGCCAACGACTGGCACAGTTTCAAGAGCAACCGCTTAAGGAATAAAAATGTATTTAAACCTGCGCATTACATTAAAAGATGAAAGCACTCGGGACGTTAAAGCAGAGTGGCCGGATTTCATTGCATTTGAAGATGAATTTGATGCACCAATAACAGTTGTTTTTGATACAAAAAAAGTTCGATTAAAACACACAACTTGGTTATGTTGGCATAACGAATTTAGAAAAAAAATTACAGCCAAAGAATTTAATGAATGGTCAGCAGAAATTTCATATTGTGGATTTGTTCCCGATAGCGAGGTTGAAGATATAAGCCCCCTGGAGAGCAAAGCGCACACTGGCGCTTAATCCATCTCGCTTACGAGTTTCATTTAAGTCCAGCACAATTATTAAATGAATCACCTAGAATTATAAGAACAATGGAACGCTATTTGCGCTGGCGTGTAACAGAAACAAATAATCGATCAAGGAAATAATTTATGCCCATAGTTAATTTGCAACCATCAAATGGATCAATTCGCTTCGAGGGCGCTTTAGAACTTTTACAAGATTTACAAAAATATGAGCAAAAAGATTTGAAAGTAAATCTTATAAACGAATTTGGAAAGATAGCACAACCGATCGTAAAAGATGTAGAATTTTTTCTTCCTAATACTGAACAAGCATTATCAAATTGGGGTGGCAAAAATACAGGTATTGGAGCAAATTCCGGTGCCACAAGAACCGCAAGCGGATTTCCAATTTATAACGGAAGTCGAGCAAAGTCTGGTATTAAAGTTAAAAAAGGTGTTCCTGGTCGAAGATCAAGTAGAAATTTTTACGCCAACTTATTATCTATTTGGCAAACAGATGGTGCTGCAATTATTTTTGAATGGGCTGGAACGAAAACTAATAATGCTTTTACACAAAATTTAACAAAAAAATTTGGTTCTCCTATGAGAGCATTATTCAGATCCGTAGATAAAAATTTTCCTGAAGTTCAAAAAGCAACTATTAATGCGATAATGGAAACAGACAAAGAGTGGAATTTTAGGCAAATGAAAAATCGAGGAAATTAAATGGCATTAATCGCCAGTATCATTTCAACTTTTGATCCTAGAGGTATTAATAGTGCGCGTAAATCTTTTACTGCTTTAACTGATTCAAATGTTTCTGCATCAAAAAAACAAGCAATTGCCATGAAACTTGTTGGTGGCGCAATTGCTGCCGCTAGTGTTGCTGCTACTGCTTTCGCAATAAAAATTGGTCGTGATAGTGTTAAGGCCGCATTAGCAGAGGAGAAATCCCTTGCAATGCTTAATAAAACTTTAACAAATGTTGGAGAAGGTTTTCGATCGGAATCAATAAATCAATTTATTAATAATTTACAATTTACAACCGGAATTGCGGATGATGAATTAAGACCATCTTTAAATCGGTTAGTCTTAGCAACTGGTTCAGTAACTCAAGCACAATCACTTTTAGCAACAGCGTTAGATATTTCAGCGGGAACCGGAAAAGATTTAGAAAGCGTTTCAGCCGCATTATCAAAAGCAGCCTCGGGACAAACAACTGCTTTAAGTCGTTTAGGTGTTGGTTTAGATAAAAATATTTTAAAAACTGGTGACTTAGAAAAAATTCAAACTGCTTTAAATCAAAAATTTTCTGGGCAAGCAGTTGTTGCCGCAAACACTTATGCTGGTCGTTTACAAATTCTTTCTCGTGGCGCTGATGAAGCAAAAGAAGCAATTGGTTACGGATTATTAGATGCAATCTTCAGAGTTAATAAAGCACTTGGTAATAATGCTTCTGGTATGGCAGGAAGTTTACAGGCTTCTGGTGAAAGTTTAGGAAACACAATTCGTGGTGTCGGTGAATTAATTGCGCGCTTCATTGAGTTGTCTGATGAAAGTAAAAACGCTGAAAAATCAATTGGTGGACTTTTTGCAACAATCGTTAAAGAAATAGGATCAGCAAGTTTTGCACCTTTTATTGATTTAATTAATAAATTAAATGAAATTGGTGAAGCATCTCGCTACGCAGATTATGTTCCTAAATATGGAACAATGCATCAATCGCGTATTGCTCGCGAAAATAAAAAAATTCTTGATCAAATGTCAATAGATGAAGAAGCAAGAAAAGAAGCAGAAGCCGAGGCTGAAAGAAAAGCATCAGAAGCAACAAGAGAGCGTGAACGCGCATTAAAAGAACTTGAAGCGCAACAAAAACGCGTAAACAAAACTTCACAAGATTTTGCAAAATTTTCTGCAGGTTCAGGTCCAGAAACTGTTCAAGGTGCAACAACTTTAGCAACCAAAGCATTAGCCGATATGAAAAAAGAATTAAGCAATACAAAAAATCTTACCGCAGATTCTGCTGACAAGTTTGACGAATTTTCAAACATTGTTCAAAACAATTTTTCTAATGCTTTAAGTTTAGCCACTTCACAACTTGATGAAGCAAAAACTGCTTTTAGTGATTTTAAAAATGCTATTTCAGGATCAATAACAGGAACAATTGATTTTGCTTCTGCTATTGAAAATACTGATTTTCTTACAGGTTTACAAGCACAAGCCAATACAGCCTTAAAGTTTTCCGATCGTATTTCAAAACTTTTACAAATGGGTTTATCTGAAAGAGCATTACAGCAAGTTTTAAATGCTGGTGCTGAAACCGGTACAGCAATTGCTGATCAAATTATTGCTGGTGGTTCAACTGTTGTAACTAAAGTTAATAATCTTTTAAGTTCAGTTGCTACGGTTGCGGATCAAGTCGGAACCTCTGGTGCACAATTATTTTATAATGCGGGAATAACACAAGGACAAAGTTTAGTTGATGGGATTAAATCAGCAATATCTAGTGCTGCCGCCGAGATCGCTAGTTTAGCGGCATCTTTAGTTGGTGCAACTGCACCGATTATTACAACGGGCGCTAATGTTATTACACCAAAAGTTAAAACTAAAGAGAAAGACAAACTTAATCCAAAAATATTTACAGGACAAAACTTAAATGTACCTAGAGGTGGAGTTATGGGTTTTGCATCTACACCAAGAGGTGTTGGTCCAGGAAGACGTGCTAGTGGTGGGCCTGTTACAGCAGGTTCTCCTTACATAGTTGGTGAGAGCGGCCCAGAATTATTTATGCCATTAACAGGTGGTTCAATTATTCCAAACAGCAGAACAAACACAGGATCGACTATTAATATTATTGTTAATGCTGGTATTGGAACAAACGGTTCACAGGTTGGTAAAGAAATTGTTGAAGCAATAAAAAAGTATGAAAGAACTTCAGGGCAAATCTTTGCGAGCGCATAATGGTATTACCAAATACTAAAGTTTATATTGCTTTTGATTTATCAGCACAAGGCGCAGAGTATTTTACTCTTGATGATGCAGTCAAGGGTTTATTAGACAATACAATTTACACACTTCCAGGGGAAACATTTGTAGAAGTTCCTTTTGTTAAATCTGTTTCTATTACTCGTGGCAAATCAAGAGAATTAGATGGCTATCAGGCTGGTCAAGCAACCGTTGTATTTGATAATAGCAATAGAAGTTACGACCCATATTATTCTGGCTCACTTTACCCAAATCAAATTGTTCCTAAAAAGAAAATTCAAATTATAAGTAATGACAACATTTTGTTTACAGGAATTATTGATGATTGGAATTATTCCTATGACGTTTCCGGTCAATCTGAGGCAAGTGTAATTTGTTCAGATGGTTTTGCGTACTTCGCCAATTTATATTTAGAGGAATACACAAACTCTGTTGAATTGTCTAGCGAAAGACTTAATACTGTTTTAAATAAATCTGAAGTAAATTATCCGGTTGCAAATAGGTTAATTGATACAGGTAACGAATTTTTAAAAGCCGACCTTGTTGCTCAAGGAACTAATGTTTTGTCCTATTTACAATTAGTAACTCAATCAGAAAACGCTAATTTGTTTATGAGTGGTGAAAACAATTTAGTATTTGATAATAGTAATTTGTTTTTATTTCCTGATTTATTAGTAAAGTTTACGGACGATAATTCTATTGATTCAATTCCTTATCAAGAAATTGAGGTAATTTATGGAACTGAAAATTTATATAATCGTATAAGTATTAGTAACGCTAATGGAGAAGTGCAAGTGGCAGAGGATATTACTTCTCAAAACGTTTATGGTATTTCAACTTTTTCGCAAGATAATTTACTATTGGCTGACGACTTAGATGCAAATAGGTTAGCAAATCGAATTCTTCAATTTAATAAAGACCCAGAGTTACGCATAAACTCTGTTTCGGTAATGTTAAATGACTTATCTGAAACTCAACAAAGCGCTTTAACTAATACAGAATTAACAGATACAACTAGAATACTTTTTACTCCTAATCAAATTGGTTCATCTATTGATAGGTTTGTTGAGGTTATTGGAATAGCGCATCAAATTGATCCTGAAACACATAGAATTAAATTTACTTTTAAGGCAATTATTGATAACCCTTTTATTTTAGACAACACTACCTATGGCCGTTTGGCTATTTATGCACCAGCAAGTTATGATGACTCCAGTTACGCTTATGATTCAAGTTCAGCCCTGTATGATAGTGCTATAACTATCGGCTACAAGTTAGGTTATTAAATGGCAAGAACTTATCCAACGTCAATAGATACTTTGACCGATCCGATTACGACTGACACCCTTGCCTCACCTAGCCATTCTTTGCAACACTCAGATGCAAATACTTCCTTAGAGGCACTTGAAGCAAAAGTTGGTATTGGAAGTTCAATTGCTTCAACTTCTACAGCAGGTCAGGCTTTAATTTCAGCAGGTTCCGGTACTACTGCTTGGACAACTATTGGTACAGCAAATGTTTCATCTGGTACAGCAGCAGCAAATACACCTCTTGTTGCTGATGGTTCAGGTGGTCTTGGTTTTACAATCACTAAAGTTGGTACAAGATATGTTTTAACAGGTGATGTAGCAAACTCAAACGCTGTTGCTAACACTCTTGCAAATATTACTGGGCTAACCCACGATGTTGTGTCTGGTACTTCTTACTATTTCAAAGCAGTCATTTTGTACACTTCTGCCGCAACCACTACAGGTGCAAGATTTACTGTTAATGGTCCAACAATGACCGCAGTTGGTTATCGATCGGAATATACTTTAACCTCAACAACTACAACTTTAAATTCACACTTAAATGCTTTACAACTACCTGCCGCATCAAACGCCACAGCCTTACTTCTTGGCAATATTGCTTATATTGAGGGAATGTTCACGCCATCTGCTAACGGAACTTTTGCAATACAATTTGCTTCAGAAGTTTCATCTTCAGCAATAACAGCAAAAGCAGGATCATTTTTACATATTTACTAAATCAGTTATGATTAGAACAATAGGAGAATAAATGTCAAAAACTTTCAGTTCAGGTGAAGTACTAACAGCATCAGATGTTAATGCTTACTTGAACAATTACAGAGCAGAACTGGTTTCACCAGCAGAAATCACTTCAATCTCTGCTACTGCGGCAACTGGAACAATAAACCTTGATTTAGCAAACCAATCAGTTACCTACTACACCTCTAATGCTTCAGCGAACTTTACTGTTAATTTGCGTGGAAACTCAACCACAACCCTGAACTCTTTTCTTGCGTTAAATGATTCCATTACTCACGTCTTTCTTGTAACTAATGGAGCAACAGCGTATTATCCAACAGCGTTTCAAGTTGATGGTGTATCTGTTACTCCTATTTTTCAAGGTGGTGTTGCGCCAAGTTCAGGTAACGCTTCAAGTACTGATGCTTATGCTTTTACTGTAATTAAAACTGCAAGCACACCAACTTATTTGGTTTTGGCTTCGCAAACCCAATTCAAGTAGGCTTTAGATGCCGATTTTAGGATCTTTTGCTGGTATTAGTGCTAAAGCGTATGGTTTGACTTCTAACCTTGTTGGTGACTATTTTTTTATTGCTGAATCCAATTCGCCTAGTGGCGCTGTTGCTTCTTTAGATTTTTCTAGTGTTCCTCAACAATATACCCATCTTGAGATTCGTATGGTTACTTCAAATAGTGCAAGCGCAAGCATACAAGTTGGTATGAGGTTCAATGGTGATACTGGGGCAACACAATATTCTTCAATATTTAGTTTTTGGGATGGAACGACTACTTCAACCACTTCTTCTACAGGTTCGAGTTCACTTCCTGTAGGGCAACACACAACAACTAGCACTAACAGGTTTAGCGTTTCAACAATTCAAATACAAAATTATGCTAACACAAACATTTTCAAAAATATCACTTTTCATTCTTATATGGCTACTACTGGCACTCAACAGTTTCAAATAGGTGTTGGTAATTACAAATCAGGTTCAGCGATAACAAGTATTTCACTTTTTCCAAGAACAAGTAATTTCAAACAATTCTCTGCTGCATATTTGTATGGGATAAAATAATGCCAACACCAACATATAATCTTATTCAACAAGTAACAGTTTCAGGTGTTGTCACAACTTCTGTGTCTTTCACTTCCATTCCATCAACTTTTGATGATTTAATTATTGTTTGTAAAGGTGACAATGCTTTAAATGAGGCAGTTCTTATGCGTTTCAATTCTGATTCTGGAGCAAACTATGAACGAATTAATTCTGGTGCAGCCGCAGCCTCAAGTAACTCTGCTGTGACAACTGCTGAAACCTCTACGCAACTTACGTCTGGGGATGAAAGCAATAATTATATTGTTTTTACAACTATTTTTGGTTATACAGATTCAAATTGGCGCAAATCTTTAACTGGTCAATCTTTTACTGAACTAGGAGCAGACAATAACACTATACGATACTTTGGTGGTATGTGGAACGATACTTCAACAATTACAACAATTACTTTTTCAACTAGTACTGGAACAAACTTTGTTGCTGGAACTGTTTTCCAACTTTACGGAATCAAGGGAAGTAACTAATTATGGCTTTGGTAAAAATGCAAGAAATCACTGTTGATTCAGGTGGTTTGTCCACAATAACTTTTTCTAGTATTTCACAAAATTTTACACATTTAAGATTACTTGGTTCATTAAGAAGTAACAGAACTGTTACTCTTGGTGACGCTTTACTTATTCGATTTAATGGTGATACTGCTGCCAACTATAACTATATCCGAGGACACTTCGGCAGTTATAGTAATGGATTAAATGTAACGGAATTTCTTGCTTTGGGGCGAGTAACTAGCGCAGCGAATACAGCAAACTTTTTTGGTCCACTTGACATTTTTGTTCCTAACTATTCAAACACAGGGATAACAAAAGGAATACAGGTTAATAGTGGTTTTGGTGATGGAGTAACACCATTGCATAGGCTTGGTCAAGGAACATATAATTCCACTGCCGCAATAACCACAATGTCGTTAGCGCTCGAAGTTGGAACACTTTTCACACAATATTCACAACTAACCCTCTATGGGATAAGATAGGAAACATTATGAAACCAATGAAAGCAGTAGTTGATTGTTCCACTAACGAAATTAGTTATGTGGAATTAACAGATGTTGAGATTGCCCAGCAACAGAAAGATGCTGAGGAATACGCTGTATTGAAAACACAACAAGATGCAGAGTTACAGGCACAACAAGAAGCCAAAACTTCTGCTATGGCAAAGTTGGCAAAACTTGGTTTAACAGATGAAGAAATAGGAGCATTACTACAATGAAAAAACAAACTTTACAACAATTCCTTAACTTGTCTGATAAACAAGTTTCAATGATGAAATCTTATTTGCGTGCAGTTTTTGCTTCCGCAATAACAATGGGGATCGCTTTGCTAACCGATATGAAACCTGAGTACGCTGTTCTGATTGGTGCTGTTGCTGGTCCTTTAGCAAAATGGGCTGACAAAACTGAGAAAGAATATGGCGTTGGCTCTTCCAATTAAAGATGGCAAAATCACAACAGCCTACAAGAAAAAAGGCAAGATGTGGTCAAAGGGTTATCACACCGGCATTGATTTTGCTGTTGCTCAAGGAACTGACATTGTTGCTGTCGCTGATGGTGTTATCAGTAATGCCAACTGGGGCAAAGCCTACGGTGTTCAACTGGTTCAAGAAGTTGTACAAGACAATAAAAAGTCTTGGGTGATTTACGCACATCTGTCAAAATCGTTAGTTAAGATCGGTGACAAAGTTGTTAAGGGACAACACATAGGAGAATCAGGCAATACAGGTAATTCTTCTGGTCCTCATCTACATTTTGAGATGCGTGACAATATTCGTTGGTCGGCTGGAACTGACCTTGATCCCCAGAGTGTATTGAAGATTTAATATGTGGGTTTTGACGGCTGGACAATATGCGGCTTCTATTACTGCAATCCTTGTTTTGTTTGGTATTTTTGTTAAGTGGGCAATTCTTAAACCTATAAAAATTTATATAGATAACGCTACTTATCCTATTCACCCTGAAGCAAATGGTGGGAAATCTTTGCCAGATGTTATTGCCGGTATAGCAAGAATTGAGTTAAAAGTGAATGAAATTGATGAAAGATTAACAATTTTTGAGCAAAAAAAGCGCTTTAAAGCCTAAATTGTCGTACCCCTAGGTTATATTTTGTTATACGCCTAATGAGAGGACAAATAAATGGCGGATCAAAAAACGATCGAAATGCTAATAAAAGAAGCGGACATGACAGATATAAATTGTTCGCAATGTATGGCAATTTCTTGTAATTGTGATTATGAAGTAGGTGATCCAGTTGGGTTTTGATTTATCGCAATATGAAACCGTTGATGAACGATTGCATAAATGGTTTGAATTATGGCCTAATGCACGCGTTTCAACCGATCTAATTTCATGGTCAGATACACAATTTATTGTTAAAGCAAGCATTTACAAAAATGCTGAAGATGCTTATCCAATTGCTAATGGTTACGCTGAGGAACGCGTTGGATCATCAATGGTAAATAAATCATCTGCGCTTGAAAATTGTGAAACCTCGGCTTTGGGTCGCGCTTTGGCTAATGCAGCAATCAGCGCTAAAGGTAAACGACCAAGCGCAACTGAAATGAGTAAATCCGATCGTCAAGATGTTAAAGAATATAAACATGTTGGTGGACAATCATTTCCTATGGAAGCAAGTGAAAAGCAAGTTGCTTTTGTAAAAACTATTTGTGAAGATGCGTTCATTAATTCTGGTTGGAATAACAATCCAGATGGTTTATTGCATGTAACAGAATGGTTAGGAAACAAAAGACAAATAACCTCGTTTAATGATTTGAGTAAAAAAGAAGCAAGTCAAATCATTAACGACAAAATGGGAACTCAAGGAGTCACGAACCTTGTAAAGTTCTTGCAATCAAAACAACCTGCTGATCGTGATCCTTGGGAAACACCCAAAGATTAGTAGCCAAAGGATTTAAATGTTAGAAGCATTTTTCTTAGTTCTTTTTGGAATCGGGTCATCGCAAGAGGATTTTACAAATCCTAATCTTCAAAGAACTAAGATTAGTGTTGAAAGTTCAAGAACACGAAATTTTATAAACTACGCTGAACAAAAAATTAATGACGAAATTGAATTTAAATGTTTTGATGAATTAATGCAGCGTGAATCTTCTTGGCGCACAAAGAAAAATCCTCAATATGCCGATAACCCTAATTCAAGTGCTTACGGTATTCCTCAAGCGTTGCCTGGAGAAAAAATGGCTACTCATGGACACGATTGGAAAACTAATCCAATAACTCAAATTAACTGGGCGTTGGACTATATTAAAGATCGTTATTCAACGAGTTGTGAGGCACTTGAGTTTCATAATAGAAAAGGTTGGTATTAATGGGATTATCTGAATCTTTGAATAATGAGGTTTTAAAAAAGCGTTTATGTGGTGTTGCTTTGCTTAGATTGAAATTGACTAATAAAGATCGTGAAGTTTTAGATAAAGCCTTAATGGATAAAGATGTTGCGATAGTTCATATTTATAGGGCGTTGCGCGCTGAGGGTTTTTTAATCCACGATAAAGTGATAGCACGCCACCGCCGGGGGGAGTGTCTTTGTGAGTCTAAATGATTCATTAAACAATGAAATTGACGACTCAAATTTAAACAAGCAGGAAAAACCTTGGGCTGAAATTGGTTTAGATGGTGGAGAATTATTTACCGGTATTCTTGATGCACCAATTTCTGAGGATTGGTCGCCAATTTTACGATCGTTTGGTTTAGATCCAAATATTTTTATGGTTGTGGACGACAAAGTAAAAATGTCAAAGTGGCAGCAAAGCAAGCGCACAGAATCCGGGGATCGCGATATTGTTTGGCTGTACTCTTATAAAGCAGTTTTTAAACGCCAAGCAGGTGTTTATTTATCTGAAATCGAATTGAATAAATATCGTACTGATTTAAATAAATGGAAGCCAACAAAGTTTAAAAACAAATCAAACGATAATCCTACAACTTTTGTTGTTAATTGGGCTGATTGGCAACTTGGTAAATCTGCTGGTGGGGGAATAGATGCAACTATTGCGCGAGTTCTTGAATCTTTTGATAAAACTGTTGCTCGCATAACAGAGTTAAGAAAACTTGGTAGAAATATTAATGAAATTGTTATCTCAAATATGGGTGATCCAATTGAGGCATGCACCGGACATTACGCTTCTCAGGAATTTAGCGTGCAAGCAACTCAACGCCAACAACTTTTATTAGCACTTGATTTGTGGACTTTAGGTGTAAAAACTATTGCTCCTTTAGCCGAAAAAGTTAAATTTGTTTCAACTTTAAGTAATCATGGGGAATGGCAAAGACGAAATGGTAAAAATTTTACAACTGATTCTGATTCTGCTGATGGTTTCCTTGCTGATACTTTGAAACGAATTTTTGAAGGAACAGATTTTGTTAGTGAGTGGATTATTCCCCATGATGAAATGTGTGTTCAAATTGAAACAAATAATGTTCCTATGGCTTTTACTCATGGTCATAAAATTACTGGTAAAGAAATCGATTGGTTGCGCGGTCAATCAATTAAACTTTTACGCGATTATAGTAAAGAACCTAAATTGTGGGTGACGGCTCATAAGCATCATGTTAAGTTAGATGATTTTGGTCCTTGGTGGAGATTTCAATGCCCTAGTTTAGATGGGGGAAGTAAATGGTATGAAGACTCTGCTGCGGCTTGGAGTACTCCTGGAACTCTTACTTTTATAGTTGATTCTCAAAACAAAAATTATTGGTCAGACATGGAAGTGCTATGACAAAGAATGAGTTGGCTTTAGCAATCGGGCATACGATTTCAAATGTTATGTCACGAATTTTAAATACTGGTGCGGCGCAATATGATTTAGGGAATGTTCAAAAAATTGAAAGCAAATCAATTACTAAAGTGCTTGATGAAAGCCTTGAAGAATTAGATGATCTTTTAGCGTATATTAGTTATGCAAGAATTCGTGTATCTTTGCTGCGCGCAAAGTTATCCGAGCACGATCCGATCAACTAGCCTGCCTCTGGTTAGTTTGATCGTTCCGCGCACTCCTGAGATCCATGTCCCTATCTCAGGGGTGCGCTTTCCTGCGTGAAACGCCGGAATCACCCTATTTTACTTTTTGTTATACCTATGCATATAATCGTTATACAAGTCGAGGCGATTTGTAGAATGAGGCGAATGTGGACGAATTAGATAAATATGAAATGCGAAACGATCTTGAATTAACTGCTATGTATTTGGAGTTTTTGCAATCATCTTGCGAATGTACAACAAAATACATTTGTAGAAAATGCGTGCAGTCTTATGTCTAATCAAATTTCTGAACGCGCTGTAAATGCAATCGTTAAGGGTACTAACGGAATGACCTTTGATGATGATGGTTCAATTGTTACGATCGAATCTAAAGCAGGTATGGATTTGTTTCGTATCAGGCTTTTATATACAGGTTTAGCGTTTGAAATGAAATTCAAAACTAAACAAACTCGAGGAATTAATTTAATTCAATCAGCAAATGAATTTTTTGATCGCGAGTTTAAAAACAAGCGTGAAGCGTTTAATTTTATTCACGAATTGTTAAGAGTTAATAAATACGAAATTATGAACATTTGCTATATGGCAGATTGTCCTGGACTTAAAATTAATAATTTTTGGAATCAGGCTATCGGCAAATACAAAATTTCGTGGGAAACGCCAGACGAAATTAAAACAGAACTTGTCGAACTTTGTCAAGATTGTTTTGATTTCTTTAGTTCAGAGGGGAAACTTCATGTTTTATAGTGAACGAGTTCGTTTAGAAAATGAGTTAGCACAAGTTATAAATAAGTTAGATAACGGGGTTGAAATGCTGGTTGGGCGACTTTCCACTATTACAACTGAAAAGCAATTAGAAGCATTAGTTAATAATTTCAAAAAGGAGAAAAATGTCAGAAAAAGTTAGCAAAGATAATTTAGTTGCCTTGCGTTTAAATAATGAACAAATGCAAGCAGTTAAACAGTTTGCTTTGCAACACAACGCTAGTGTGTCGCAAGTGATTCGTAGTGCGATCGAAATTATGACAGGAGCCAAACAATGAATAAATCTGCTCAGGCTGCGGAAATATTGATTAAATATTCTTGGTTGCGAGATCATGAAGCATTTGCTGGAACTGATTGTGAAATTAATGTTATTGATTGGAATAAAATTAATAATTTTGATTGGTCGTTTCAGCAAGCAATTATGATTGAAGTGTTTAAATTTATAACACTTGAAGAATCAAACATTTCTTTTGATGATCTTTTAGCGTTAAGTCCAGTTGATCGTCAAGCGGTTATTGTGGCGATTAATGCTAAATTCTCTATAAAAGAATTACAAGAGAATTTAGTATAACAATGGAGTGTCCACATGGTGATCCTCGCGGCAATAATTACTGCGCTTTGTGTCGCTGGGAAATAAAAAACTCTTTACCGGAATTAAGAGTCCCTGTGGAACAAAATGGTATTAGGGTGAGTGCGGGTCACCCTAATACTTCTTATCAAGCAGCAAAAAAAGCGTTACCTAAATCGGGAACAAAGAAAAAAATTATTTATGATTTAATTGTTGAGTCTGGCATTTGCGGATTATGTGATCACGAAATTGAAACAAAAACTGGTTGGACTCATCAATCTGCATCTGCTATACGAAATACTTTAATGAATGATGGTTGGGTTTTAGATTCTGGGTTCAGGCGGGAAACACCGCAACTCAATCCGGCAATTGTTTGGATCGCCGGTTAATATAAATTTTTATAAGTGACAGAGGCTGTAAAAACTCTGGTTCGAGTAACGATCTAATAAACCGCCGTCTGAGGGCGTTAATTGTTCTTGCTACGAAATGCAAGCGTGAGGAATTACGAAAACCCTCGAGGCTTTTAAATGATATTGAAACGGATCGCCCAATATTGATTTAAACCAATTTAAAGGCTATATGGCGCGATTAAGAGAAATCTTCCATGAAAACCCTATGCTCGCCTAAATTGGGCGTAAGAGGATTGAAATGGTGCTTTTAATGGCCATTTCTGCCCTGACTCAACCTGCTTCAGCGTAAACCGAACATGTGTACGGTGATTGCAACGATTTGATAACAATCTTTAGAAACACTCGAAATGACTATACTTTGTTATACATTCAGCATATTATTTAATTATTAGGTCAAACGATCTAAACGAAATGAGGCTGAAATGAAATTAGTTGCAAACGGTGACAAAGTTAAGATTGAAATTTTTGTTTATGCTGGTGATGAAAAAATTCGTCACACTTCTCATATTGCTGGTGAATGGAGTTATGACTTTAAATGTTCTTGTGGTTATGAAAGTCAAACTGGTGGAGTGGTTAGATCTTATGCAATGGAATTAATCAGACTTCACAAAATCCAGGATCATGGCTATGAAAGAACTTATAACGCTTATTCAGTTATGGAAGCAAAATAATGAATAAAGAAATCATTCCTAATGTTGCTCAAGTTGGCTTTGCTTTAAGACATGGCAAAATCAATAAATTTGAAGCAGCAGTTTTGGATCCCGCTAATTGGGAACATTTGTTAGATGATTCAAAAATACTTAAAACTTTTACGATCGATTTAAAGCAGTTCAATAAATAAAGTTTCTGGAGTCGAGGGACGATTTCAGATTAAAAAGAAAAGAGGCTACACAATGTTTGAAAAAGAAATAGCAGCGAGAAAAGAACTAAAGCAAGCATTCATTAAAGATGGTTTAACACCATTTGTAACAATGAACAAATACATAATAAATGAATCTACTCTTGATTTGTTTATTGTTTTTGATAACAAATTCTTTATTGAAATTCATTTCAATAACGAATTAACTCAATATGTAAATGTTTTTGAAGTCGATCGATCAATAAAAGGCTTTACTGGTCCAGGTAAAGGAATTAGCACTTTTAGTTTAGATAAATTCTTCACACCTGAAATGACAGTTAAAGTTCTTCATAAAGTTATAACTGAACTTGAAAACTCTTACTCACTTGTTTTAAGTGATAACTAATGAGTAAAAAACATTTTCAGTTAATTGCAACTAACTTTGGTTATCAACTAAGGTTTATTGATCCACAAAACTTTGATCAAATCAAAGGCTTTTGGATTGCTGTTGGCGCATTTGAGTTAGCAGCAAAAAACTTTAATGCTGCTTTTGATGAAGCAAAGTTTGAAGAATGGATTCTTGATGTGTTTAAGAAGAAGCGCGATCTTGATGGAAAAAAAGTTAAATGATTAACAATCCCGAGGAAGCATTTGAGTTGGCGGTGTATTTAGCGATTACAGCGCCAACAAAAGAAATGAGTAAAGAAGCACAAAAAGTTGCAAAGTTTTTACAACCAACTGTTGGAGAAAAAATGGTTAAAAAATTATGCGCAAAGTTCGAAAACAAATTAAAACAGAAAATGAGGCAACAAAATGAAAATTAGTAAAGATGGAGATTATGTTATTGTTCCTATTCCGCAACGCGATATTGAAAGCATGGCACGATTTATTGCTCATTCGATCGTGGCTGAGGAAAATCCGTTTAGGAAACTATCGCATCAAATTGTTTCAGGAGATTTAGTGAAACAAGATGAGTATGTTGAAAAATTTATTCGCGCTTTAGGGATTGAGAATTGGTCAATTATTTTGTCTGGTTCTGAGGCACTTGAAATGTGTGATGAGTTGGCTGAAACAATTTATGAGAATGTTCCAGGTCCGGTTATGAAGCAGCATGAAAAAGATCGTCATTTAAAAGTTGTGACGATTTGTGTTTACTGTCATAAAGCAAAAATTAAGGGTGAGTCTTGTATTGAATGTGAGTTGAAAAAATGAGTTTATATGATTGGATTGTTTGGGGTTGTTGGTTATTTCTTTTAACTTTGCCTTGGACTATTCACAAACTGCCGGGAAAAAATAAATGATTACGAGAAATAATGATGATGGTTCTGTGACTTTTATTTTTGAGTCTTGGGACGAGTTGTTAAACTCTGAATCAAAATGGCAGCCTGATGCTGATTTGGCTTTAAAAGATCGTGCTGATGAAAGAGTTTGGGGTTATTAAATGGAGTGGATAATTATTGTTTTACAAGTTGCTATTTTGTGGTTCCTTGTTAAAGGATTGAACTCAAAAAGCAAATGAGTAAATCAAAGCAAAAAGGAACATTCGCTGAAAGCGCGATCGTTGAATATTTGAAACAGTTTTGGTCAAATGTTGAAAGACGGGCTTTATCTGGATCAAATGATAAAGGTGATATTGCGAATGTTCCTAATGCTGTTATTGAAATCAAAAATCAAAAATCGTACAAAATACCGGAATGGATAAAAGAAACTGAACAGGAAAGAATAAACGCCGGGACCCCTTACGGTGTTTTGGTTATCAAACCTAATAAAGTTGGGATAACCAAAATCGACCAATGGTGGGCAGTTATGCCTTTAGAACAGATTGTGAGTTTGCTGCTTGAGTTTGAAAAACTGCAAACACAAAAATCTCAACAGGACACAAATTTGTTCTAAGTGCGAGGCTCCGAGTGGTTGGCAACACTTTGCTTTATGCACAATGGAAGATTTAGATTTTATGTTTCCAGATGAAACAAATCCTATGCAAGTTTCTAAATGTAAAGCCCTTTGCAATAATTGTCCGGTGAAAGGTTTTTGTTTAGAAATTGGTTGGTCAGATGATTTTGGGATTTGGGCAGGCTTTACAACAAATGAGCGTAAAAGATTACGCAGAGTGTTTTCAGTTAAAGATAAATCTATTATTGATCGCAGATCAATGATCAGAACAATTGCACACAGATTATAAAAGGAGAATAAATGTCATTACCGTTCATTACAGCAACAGGAAATTTAACGCAAGATATTGAACTAAATGTAACAAAAACAGGCAAATCAGTGGCAACTTTAAAGATGGCTTGTAACGATCGAAAATTTGTTAATCAACAATGGGTTGATGGTGATGTAATTTTTTTAACAGCAATCGTGTGGAATTCGAGTGCTGAAAATGCTGTAGCAACTTTAAGTAAAGGTGACACGATTACTATTACAGGTAAATTAACTCAAAGAAGTTACACAGCAAAAGATGGTAATGAAAAAACTCTTATTGAAGTGTTAGTTGATTCTGTGGCTGCAGATTTAAGAAGAACTGCTTTTCTAAAGTCAGGTATTCAAAGAGAATCTAAAGCACCTCAAAATACAAATGATGCTTGGTCAGCACCTTTATCAGATAATTCAACAGGAGTTAATTTTTAATGATTCGTAAGCGTTCAACAAAAATGGCAAATCTTTATAAAAATGAACGAGTGCCAATTGTTAAACGCTTACTATCTGAAAGACCTACTTGCCAAAAATGTATGAGTGCCAGATCGCATGATGTACATGAAATTAAATCTCGTGCTCGAGGTGGTTCAATAACTGATTTAAACAATTTAGTTTGTTTATGTCGTTCATGCCATAATTGGGTTACCTCGCACCCTGAAGAAGCACATGCTCAAGGGTGGTTGAAATGGAGTTGGGAATGAAACCAATTTATGAAACTTTAATTGGGCAAAGAATTAAAAACAAATTCATTCAACATGCTTACGATAAAGAATATAAAGGATCGCATGATGATCTTTTAGATTCAATAAATGCTTTAGAAAATGTTGTACAAATCGTTAAAACTTCTATAACAGATGTTATACGAGGTGAGATTGATGTGCTTTCATTAAGAAGCGTTGATGAACCAGAGAACCCACGATTAACAATGTTTATTGCTGGATTAATGCACGCGCGAGACATGATTGAAGAAGATGTGTCTTTAATTGGTAAAGGTGCTTTAGAATAATCGCATGAGTAAAAGAGGTAAATCTTCCGGTCATAGGAATGATAATCGTAAATGCGGTAAAGCGTGGAAACAAAAGCCACGCAAGCAACGAAAAACAGGCAGAACTATTAATGGATATTCACCAGCAAAATTAAAAATTCGTGAGCAAAAGCGTTACGATTTTAAACACACACCTAACGAAATCACTATAGAAGCCTTAAAAGAAGCAGAGGAATTAGGTGAGTAATTGTCGTTCTGGTTGTGAAACACAAGACCATAAAACTTATGCTGAATGTTTACAAGATGCAAATATTTCGATCGATAAAGAAAGTTTGAAAGTTAAATGACAACTATTGCTATTGCTTGGACAGAAGATCAATGCGTGATGATGTCTGAGAGCGGAATAACAGATGAACAATTTACTACTTGTCCACCTATGAATAAAATTGTTAAACAAGGTGAATGGCTTATTGCTGCTGCTGGAACCGATCGCGTATGTGATGTTTTGCAATATATTGTTAAATATCCTGTGATCCCACCAAATCTTAAAAAGAAAACTCAAGATGAAGATTGGTTTGCTTATATTGCTAAACGAGTAATACCTTTAATACGCAAAGCGGCACAAGACGAATTAACACTTGACACTAAAGATGGTGTCGCACAGTTACCTGAATCAGAACTTATTCTTATTACACATGGGAAAGCGTTTAGTATTTCAGATACTTTAGGTATCTCTAAAGTAAAACCTTATTGGGCTATAGGTTCAGGTGGAACATTGGCTTTAGGATCATTAGCAACCTCGTATCACAACAATAAAGATTGGAAAACAAATCATTCAAAATATTTGTTTCAAGCAATGTGCACAGCCATACGGCACGACTCGTTCAGTCATAAACCTATATACGGATTCATCTCATTACCTAGTGGACGGATACGAGCATGGGATTCAATAGACCCTGCCTAAACTGCGGAATTCTTGTAGCACAAGGAAACAGATGTGCTACACACCAACAGGCATACATGCAACGCATAGAGGTGAACCGTTCACAAAAAAGAAATCATTACAAAGGCAACTACAAAGCAAGAGCAAAACTTGTAAGAGACAATGCACAAATATGTTGGTTATGTAATCAAGGACCAATCAATGACGATCCTTGGACAGCAGATCATTATTTTCCAGGAGAAGCAGATAGCCCGTTACTTCCAGCACACAGATCTTGTAACTCAAGAAGAAAAAATAATAAACCTCAATAACCCCCACACGCTTTATACTGGGGTGGCATTAAACATAAGCGTACAAGCGTGTTAGAAACCCAGCGCCCATCTTTTTCTCTCTCTTCTT
>Ga0181355_1000097_pt1 | contig 31853 bp, 65 predicted proteins | sample Fa13VDMM15DN_FD_130099 | JGI IMG/M metagenome (GOLD analysis project Ga0181355, IMG submission 130099) | Freshwater viral communities from Lake Michigan, USA - Fa13.VD.MM15.D.N | ecosystem: Environmental > Aquatic > Freshwater > Lake | place: USA: Michigan | collected 2013-09-23 | reverse complement strand
AGTCTTTACCATTCTCTTTCTTACCCATCTTAAGGCGTTGGATATCACCTAGTTCATTTAATTTAGGCATCATGTGGAAAGACTCTTTGCTTTCTTTAGAGATTATTGCTAACACTTTTTGTTGTACATCAAAGATACACTCGTTATAAGGACACTCTTTTGTAATAGGGATTAATTTAAATGTCTTAGCTGGTCCCCAGCTAGACGTAATTAACATCATTGTATTATTCATAATTTGGTTTTTTGTAAAGTTAAATTAAAGTTTTTAATTTTTCCAAATATTCTTTTGGAATTTTTAAAGTTTCTTTATTTTCATTATAGGGGTTGCATAATTCACCTATTTCTTTTAGGTCTTCTATATCTACATCAAGTATTTTTGAATAGCTTTCAAAGTACTCTTCCGGAAACAAATAGGTTTCAATAAACTTATACTCTTGAGATGACTTCCCATAGTATTGTCTTATACCTTTCTTTAGCATTGTTGAAAACTTAGAATACTTGCCAAGTAAAAAAGAATACCAGTCTTCTTCATATATCTGAAAGTCAAAAACATATACATAATAGTTTTCTATCTCAAACTTATTTTCATATAAAGGGTTCTCAACTAATATCTGTTTTTCAAAATCTTTAAATTCATCTGAGTCATTCTTTTCAAATGTGCAGATGAGCTTTACATCCTCTGGCCCTATATATCCTTCTATAGATATATAGGTACCAGTGGGTGCAAATGGATCTGTTTTTCTAGTCCCAAGAGCTGGATATAGGAACGACTTTGATTTTTGAAAGTACTTGCTATATAAACTTTTGAGCATAGTTGTCATATTATAAAGTTACTAAAGAGTTTGCAAATTCATAAGGAAGATCATAGCTTTTATTATTATAATGCCATTCTGCTTTCTTAAGTGTTTCTGTAAGTCTATCTAGCCATGATGCTAAAGTTGATTCTTGTACAGGAAATGCATATGTCTGAAACATTTTATCTATCACTACAAAGTGAAACTTTAATTCATAACCTGCTTCTCGTAGATTAGAAAAGTTTATACTAACAAGTGTAGAATAAATGACAGCTTGCATCCAGTAAGAGTAGAACTCAACTGTTTCAGGAAAGTCTTTTAGATCTTTGCTGGTAGTCTTTACATCATTAATATACAAAATTTTTTTGTCATGGTCTATAACTAAGTTATCAACAATACCCTTAAGACCAAAACTTTTATCTGCCATGTCTACCATTAGGGTTAACTCATTAAAAACTTCTTTATTACTAAAATCATTTAAGTCATGTCCTAACAATGTACAAAGCTTGCTATCAGTCTTAATCATGTCAACTGCATTTAAACAGAAGTCATAACTCTGCTGATCTATAAGAGTTTTATTACCTCTATTTCTAAGAAAGTTCCAATAGTTTTCAGCTTCTGCTGTAAGTATTTTATCTAATCTTTTTTGATCTCCTGTAACTCCAGTTTTCTTATCATCAACTAAACTTTGATGAACATTCATATCTTTAAGAATATCTATAATAGCATCTGTAAATTCTACAAGACTTGTTCTAGTATCACCATTATCAGCAAGTTCTTTATGATGACTAAACACTCTGTCTACAACTGTTTTTGTATTACCTGTTGGTAAGTTATCAGGACTTATTATAAAGTTATCATTAAACTTCTCTGGTTCTAACAACAGGGCGTGTATAATCTTTCCCTGTACAAGATGTGCATCTTGTCTTTCTTCTTTAATTCCTAATACATACAGCTGGTGAAACACTGCTGGGCTCCACATTAATTTATTTAAGCTGCTATAGCTAAAATAAAATTTCTTACTGTAAAAATTTCCTTCTAATTTTTCTATAGAGTCATTCATTAAATCTTCTAATTCCATATTCCTAATTGTGTTAATAATATTCTAATTCTTGTTGCTGTTTCTCTGTCTTTAGTAAGAGCTTCCTCATACTCAAGGAATTCTATAAGTTGGTGGACATTTATTCTGTCTTGATTAACTTCACTAGTTAATTTGTCCTGACTTTTTAATTGATCATTTTCCATATAAGTGTCTTATTTGTTTACCTAAATCTTCATCATTAAGATTGCTTTTAATAAAAGTTTGAAATGCTGAAGCTATTTGATCAGCAGGATCATATTTATTTTCTAATACATCTGCTATACGTTTTAATTGTAAAGCTATTTCTGGTAATGTACTTTCTATAAGTTTTTTACCCATAAGGGTCTCATGTAGTTCAGGCATCTCTTAAATGTTTAAATTGTTTCCAGTCTTCTTCTGGTAAATATTCTATTAAATCTTCTGAAGCTATTAGTCTAAGTATTCCTTCTAAAGATTCATAATAACCACAGTGGACATCTTCTTTAATTTGTTCCACTACTTTTTCTATAAGGTCCTGTTTACTTTTTGGACTTTTCATCTTGTGTTTTTTTATTATGGCATGTTTCACAGAGCACCTGTAGATTATCTACTTCACAGAATAGTCTCTCTACAAAGCCTGGTAGGTCGTTAGCACATCTTAAAGTACCAGCAGGTATAATGTGGTCTACGTTAATTAGCTTATCAGGAAACCACTGAGAACACTCTGCACACTGATACTCAAACTTTTGTCTCTTTAGTGGACCCTTATAAGATCTTTTAGCTTTTGCTTTAGCCTGACCAATAGGTTTCCACCATCTAGACTTCTGTCGTAGTGCACTTCTTATAAAACTCCAGAAGGCAGCATCTGTCATAGTACCTGCATTCCTAGTTTTTGGTGCTGCACCTTTTCTAGGTTTTGCTGTTTTCTTTTTAGCCATTGTTTAATTTTTTAGCTAAGATAGGAACTAATCTGTTTCTAACCTCCTTAGCTCCATAATCTTTTATACTATCGGATACATCCTTACTCATAGGGAGTAGTGTAATTTCTATAAAGGGATACTTTTCTTTGTAGGCTTGCATAGCTTTTATACCTGCATCATCATAATCAAACAACACTATAATTTTTTCATACTTATCTCTAAGTTCTTCCATTACATCTTGTTTGATCATAGTGTTCTCACTATCAGGTGCTATGACATCTATATCAAGTTTGAATGACTTAATAGACATAACATCTTTAAGACTGGATGTAATTACTAAGTGATTACATTTTTGTAATTGATCCCATGCCTGAATGTAATCTGTCACCTTAATAAACTTTTTATCTAGTGTTTTGGGCTGATAGATTTTATATAGAGTGCCATCTGATTTAAAGTAACCATAAAGATAGAGACCTTTTATACAAAGACTATTACCATCTTTGCTCATACAATAACTATCTAATGGTTTAACATAGTGAGCTTCTAACAGCTTGGATCCAATATTAAATTGAGTCCAGAAATACTGATCTTGAGTGGACCATTTCCTTTCACTATATGATACTACCTTGTATTTACTTGATTGCTTAAACTCTTTTATATCATAGCCACCATTATTATGCAAAACAAAATCATTATAATGTTCTACAATAAGCTGGCAAGCTTGGTGATATGTTAAGCTGTATATTAATTTTACTAATTCTATAGGACCTCCTCCTTTACCTGTAGAGAAATCTTTGAACTTATATTTTTTGTCTTTATCTAAATATATACACATACTAGGTGTACGTTCTTTAGGGTTGAATAAAGATTTAATCTTTACATCTTCTCCAAATAACTTTTGATCAAGCTTACAATACTTCTCAAATATCCATGTAACGGGAACGTCTTTTATATCATGTACTAAGTTTTTTACTTTAATCATAACATTACAAATATAAAATAAAAAAGGGGGTGTAGAAACACCCCCGATTGTATTACCTAACGAAAATTACATATCAAAATCATCTGTAGCTGGTTCAAACCCTGTTAAAGGTTTGTTTTGTAATGGCTTAAAATGATACTTATTATTTTTGTCAAACTTTTCTAAACCGTCTTCTGTGGAAGAAGCAAATTTATATTTAGGTAAAGATAATTTAGTAACAACTTTACCGTTGTATTCTTCTTCTGTACCTTTTAGAAATAAATAAAGGCTTTTATTCTTAAGAAGATTAATCATCTTATCTGCCCATTCTTCAATGGTGTTACCTGTAATATCATCAGCTTCATCTCTTAGACCTAGCTCAGATGCAATGAACAAAAGTTTGTAAATGATTTCATTCTTTGCTGGATTATCAGAAGCAAAATCTTCAGTCCATGATGTACAAATAACTCTAGCAGATTGACCTTGAAACTTTTTACCGTCTTGATCATTTTTATCTATTGACCATCCTTCAAAGTTGTCCAAAGCTGGACCTTCCAATGTAAGTTCTAATGCTTTTTTACCAGTTTTGGAAGACTTAACTTGGCCTGCATAAATGTGTGCGTAAACTACGCCTGGTTGAAATGATTTAGAAGTTGTTCCTCCTGTTTTAATTTCCTGTCCTTTTGTGTTAAACATGTTTTTAAAATTTAAAATGAAAGTTAATTTTCGTAGTTAATAATTGCTTCCCTTACATATTGTAAGTCATTGATAATCTCAAAGGTTGGAAACATTCCCTTTGGACTTTTGCATGTATTCTCACCATTGTTAGATGTTTCAAATACATATCTGATTTCTCCGTCTTTGTTCTTCTTTGCCTTACCAAAGAGAACAATAGAAAACAAACCTTCTAAGGTTAGTTTCTCATCTACCATTCTGCCAATAGTCTTGGCTTTGAACTTACGTTTACCTTCCATGTCAGTGGCTTCTTCTGCATGTGTAAGAAAGAACACCATAAGATCTTCTCTTAAGTCTTTAGGCATTCTAGCTATACGTGCTAACCCTGCACCTATCTGTGTAAACTTTTCGTAGCCTTTCTCATCTGACCTATCAAAGAATTCAAATGAACTCATGTATTGAAAGTCATCTATAACAAGAGTCTTTATTTCAGGTCTCTTGTCATTTACATACTTGATACATGCCTCAATGTTTGCTACACCTGCTTTGTCATACATGTTGCCTGCAGGATTGTCTTTACTCCATAGAGTGTACTTTTTTTTCCATCCTTTGAAAGGAAGAGGTTTGTTTGCTACATTAACAATGAATGTTTCTTTTGAGTCTAGGCTTTCTATAGAGGTAGATTTACCCGTGCCTGACTCTGCAATAATTAAAATACTCTGTGCCATATTACTTTGAAGATTTTACTAATTCATTCAGCCATGGTTTAAGGCTTACTGGTTTTCCTGTTTGAATTGCTATATAATCCCTGATAGTCATTTCACTATAGGGAGCATCTTCCAAAGATACAGTGATTCTTTGAATATTCAAAGTTTTTTCTTTATTTTTTTCTGGTGTTACAACAGAAGAAAACTTGCTAATGGCTGCTGAATATGGGTTAATCACTCTTAGTTCTTCTAACGGAACATTGTAAGAATTCTTTTGATTAATCTCATACTCTTCTTCATAGTTTGGATTTGGTGGTACTCTGTACACTTTACGTTCTGGATCATCTGGATCCAAGTCACTGGTAATTAACTCAAAGAAAAAGCCTTTGCTTCTTTCAAACTCTGAAGAGAAAATACCTACCACTTCTCTACCATACTTGTCTCTAAAAGATTTTTTCATATTAAAATCTGATAGGGAAATTCCAAGATCTGCTATCAGATCTTTGTGATGCTCTCTTATAGCATCTAGTTTTTCTTTTTTCCATTTTTTAATGTCTATGTCATTCATACTAAAAATTTTAAATGTCATCAATATCTATGTCATCTGGTGAGGAAGGTCCTCCTGCATTGGTGATTCTTTGGGATAGTCTTACGTATCCACCACCTGCTCTACCAGATCCTTGATTACTTGCTTGTGGTTCACCCACTTCTATCATTCTTTGTCTTTTAAATTCTGCTTTCATAAAAAGCATGTTTACATTATCAGAACCATTCCTAATCTTTAGAAGATGCATAAATACATCATCTGGAGAAACTATGTAACCCTTTGGTCCATAGAATGGAATGTTTACGGTGAATGGTCTACTAAGAGCAACCACCATGTCTGAACCTTGCATAAGAGCATCACCACCAAATATGTCTGAGCTAGTTGGATAGTTTGCTATTACACCTTGTACTTTTCTATTTGGTTCTTCTATACTACGGTTTAATTGTGTAATCATTATTACACATATAGGAAGCTGGTTCTTAAGTTGCATAATCATTTCTGTAGTATTATACAAAGTGGCTATCTTTTCTTTTTCATCAGATGACTTTTTAATTAGCCAGCTGTGATCTATACTAACAACCAAAGGTTTACCTCCTAGCTCATTGTAGTAATGAATTATAGTATCTCTTATTTCTTTATGAGTTAGAGATTCATTTATCATCACCCGGTATATTCCCACCTCTTCGAATATTCTAGTATCTTCTCTGTATTTCTCCATCATCTCATGAGAAAACTTATCTAGTTGTTTGTCTGTAGAAAGAACAATGTTATAGTCTAAAGCTGTCTCTGCTGCAAATGCTCTAGCTGCTGATTGTTTTCCTCCCATCTCAAACTGAAATTCTAGAATATTAAAATCCTGTGTAGAGTTAAGAGCACGAGATTCCCTAAGGATCTGTGATACTACAAGAGTCTTACCTGAACCTGGTCTGGCTCCTATGGTTAGCATACTGCCCCATTCTAAACCTCCTACACCTGCACGGTTTAAACCTAACCAGGGAACTTTAAAAGATTTAATCCTTCCGTTCATCCTGTCTTCTATATACTTCAGACCTTCACCTAGTACATCTGAGTATAACCTGCCTCCATGTAAATGACTAATCTTTTTCATAATAGCTGTGGATTATCTAGAAGTTCTTGACAAGCATCTGCTAATGCTGATCTCACTTCTTTGGTTACAGTGTTTGTTTTCTTTATAAAATAACTACTGTTCATCATATACTCATAGGGAACTCCCTGCTGAGATTTAAGATAAACATAATAGTTTGCAGCATCTATAACAAGTTCCCATGTATACTGAGGGTATGTCTTAAAGAACCAGACAAACTTGTCTTTCAACTCTTCTACTGATTGTCTACCATACTCTTTAGTAGGTAGTCTTTTAGCAGGAAACTGTTCTCTATACTTGTTTACATTGTTTAAGAAGTCTTCTCCAAGAACTTCTTTAACCACTTCTTTCTTTTTCTTAACTGTGAAAGTGTGAAACTCTTCTAAAATTCTAATAGACCTTTCTGTAATGTGTCCATTGTCATCTACATAATTATTCTTTTGTGCAACTTTCTCTTCAAAGTCTGCGTCTATATTACTACTAGGTTTAATTTTGTTCATTAAACAATCTAGGTAGTACGCTTGGTTGGGACTCATTCCATACTTTATTAAAGTATGCCATAGCTGATAACTCGTCATAAGGGATATATTTTTCTTTAATGTGATTGAATACTTTTATATATAAATATCTGAAAGAGTCTGATGTCTCCATCATATTTTTAAAAGCTTCTATATGATGAATGATACTACTATGATGCTTTTCAGTGTATTCTCCTATTGTCACAAGTGGGTAACCCATAGCACGAGCTAAGTATCCAAATATAAATCTTAAATCTACCAGCTCTCTATATCTTCCTCTATCTTTTATAGATAGGGTTTTGTTAAATCTCTTAGGAAGAAAAGGTTCAAAATAAGTTTCTAGTTCTTCTAGGCTCATGATGTGAGCAGACTCCTTCTTTTTAGTAGCAATTACTATTGGGAAGTAACCAAACTTTTGATTGAACTTTTCTTGAAATTCCTGAATCATTTTTACTTTTTCTGATTGCATGTAATTTAATTTAGGCCATAAATATAAATAAGTTTTGGGAAAAAATCAGTATATTATATTGTAGATTGAATGATATTCCAAACCAACAAATATAACTAATTGTAAATCAAAGTATTAAATCTTGATAAAATGGTACAAAAACAAGATTCTGTTATTAACAAGGTGAAGAATTTTTTATTTCCTTCTATTGTAACAATTTTAGCCATGATGATTTGGCGTGATGTAAATGAACTAAGGTCTGACGTTAAACAGCTTTTGGCTGAGTCTAACTCTAACAAAGCCAAGGTAGAAATCCTTGAAAAGCAAGTGCAGCTCCTTAACCAAGCTGTATTTAAAATGCCTAAGACAGCTGGTAATAACCCAGAACCTACTGATGATAATAATTCAAATATGTTTCATTCATATGCTGTTCTGAATAAAGATGAATACTTCTATGTAAGAAAACAATTACCTAATAAAACTAAATAATATGGCATACGGATTATGGGATCAGATAAACTGGCTTACTACAAGAGTGAAAAGACTTTGTTGTGCTGTAGATAAAAATACACAAGCTATTGCTCAAGAAGCTATAAACAATCCACCATACTTTGAAGTGGTATGGGCTAACATTGCTTCTGCTTGGCCTACAATTTCTGATGCAAATACTGACATGAGTTCAAGCTTTACATCAATGATCACTCTTGGAAACACACAAAGATTCTATGGTGGTTCTAATTTTATATTAACACTTGGTAATAATATTAATGTAGATTATACTGATATACTAAGTATAAATGATATTGGTGGAATAGTTACACAAACAGGTGTAAATTTTGGTATATGTACAAGTTTACAGTATATAAATCTACCAAAATCTCAATTACTTGGTACTAAAAACTTTAGATTTTGTGCTGCTTTAAGATATGCAAATCTACCAAGTGTAACAGATATAGAAACTGAATGTTTCAATGGATGCACTTCTTTAGAGACTCTTAACATTAATAAATGTAATACAATGAGTGTTGCAGTTAATGTATTTCAAGGTATAAGTGGTTTAACTATTACAGTAACATTACCAGCTGCTTTAGTTACAGATCCAAATATAATTGACTTACAAACAAATAACACTGTAACACTTATAGTAGTATAATTATGGTAGCTAAAAGGAAATATAAAAGAAAACAACCTGTTAAACGTAAGACTACATTTAGTATGAAGTCTTATTGGGCACCTACGCCTAATAAGATGAGAAAGATTGGAGATAGTTTGCTTGGGATATTTTCTATTACATCTATGTCTAGTATGATAATGGATAACAAAACTTTGGCTATTACATCTCTTATCATAGGTGTCGTAGGTAAGGTGTTAAGTAATTTCTTTACTGAAGAACCAGTATATATTCAAGAAGGAGAAACACAATCTGATTAATATGGAAGAAAATAAAGAACCAATACCAGATATTTATTACCCAAAATTTAAAAAGGGATTAGATAATAAAACACTTCTTATAATCTTAGGAGTGGTAATTGCTATCATACTATTTGTAATTATGTTTATAAAGGTACCAGCTAAGAAAGAAGAACCTACTGACTTTATAAAAAAGCAGGTAGATAGTTTAGCTAAGGCTAATGTTGAACTACAAGCTAAACATCAAGCTTTAGATAGTGCATCTAAAACTTATGAAGATGCTATATTAGATCTTGACTGGAAGGTTCAGAATGTAGGACGTGACAAAACTATTATTAAAGAATACTACCATGATAGAGTGAAGGAACCAGCTAACTACAGTCCTAAACAAGTGGATAGCTTTTTTAAAAAACGTTATAATTATTAATATGAAATATTTAATTCTAATCATCGGTTTGTTTTTGTCTATGATGTCTTATGCTCAATCCTCTAAAGTGGCAGTGGATACTAACTCAGTGTGTATGCCTGTAGAAGTTGCAAGACAAGTGGCAGCTGACCTAGTTATAGGTGATTCAGCTAAAGCCATGTTATCTCTTACAGAATTTGAGCTTGACCTTACAAAACAAAAGCTATCTTATAAAGACAGTTTGATTCTTAATGGAAGGATGAAAGAGATTAATCTTTTAGAGCAAGTGAGAAATGAAAAATTCCAGAAAGAATATTATGTTTCGTTATATCAAACCAGTGAGAAGAACTATAGTGCTTTAGAGAAAACATTTAAACGTTATAAGATAAAGAAATCATTTACAGATATACTTTTTATAGGAGCTACATCTGTATTAACAGGTACACTAATCTATTTAAAAGTTAAAAACTAATGCTTACAAGTCAACAATGTCTTAGAAAATACGGATCACCTAGTGACAGCAATCCTCATATGATTATATGGGATGTACCCGGTTTCTTAGAGATAGGTATGATACCTAAAAGAATATATTGTAATAGAGATTTAGTACAGCCTTTGTCTAAAGCTTTCCAAGAACTAATAAGAACAGGTCATGTAAAAGAACTTAAAACTTGGGATGGTTGTTTTAATATTAGAAAGAAACGTGGTGGTTCTACAATGTCTTTACACTCATGGGGTGTAGCAGTGGATCTTAATGCTTATGCTAATTGCTTTGGATGTATTCCTAAACTTTCTCCAGGGTTTGTAAAATGTTTTACAGACAATGGATTTGATTGGGGTGGTACATGGAGAAAGCCAGATGGTATGCACTTTCAACTTAAAACTATATAATAATGATAAAAAATATTTATAACTACGGCTGTGGTTGTGGTAAACCAAAGCCTATTTCTAAACCCAAAAAATAAAATAACATGCCAAAGAAAAGAGCATTTGTAAGGTACAGCAAACAAGGAAAAATTGTACCTGGTAGTTTAATCCTAACAGCAGGAAGCTTTCCTCAAGGACCATCTACATGGAATGAAGTTCCAGCAGACTTATGTTGCACAACTTCTATCTATCCACCCAATCCAGGATCATATACAGCTACTGTTAGAGATCAGTATGAAGGTGCTGTATCAGCTTTAAGATTTGCTGAAGCTGCTAAAGAGTTTATTAAAACTCAAGGATATAATTATAAAGATGTACTTCTTAGTACAGATGTATGTTCGGATGATGTCAATGCTGTTGAAAGTGTTGGTAATCTTGGACAAACTTCAGCACAACAGTCAGGTTTTCTTGGACCATTCTTTGGTGCAGGATTAGCTGGTTATCCTCATACAGGTGTATTAGGATTACAAGCTTGGGCTTCTCACATTACAGCTAATGGAGCTTTGTTTTTAATTAACACACCTCATATAGGTATATCACAAGCTGGTAATGTAGGACGTATGTGGAGAAAAGGTAAAACTCAAGCTGAATCTTTAACAGATAATACATGTGGTGCTGTAGCAACAGCTGCTACATGGGTTATAGGTAGTGCAGTTGCTCCGGTTTATAATACAGGAGTGTTTGCTAATAATGATCAGCACTTTAAACTTTCTTCTATATTATTTGCTAATAGAGCTACTATTCTAGCATCTTATAATTTTGTAGCAACCCCTTCTTTATATGGAGCTTCTATGAAATATTGTACAGAACAAATTAGAATAGCAGGTGATACATTCTTAACAGGAGCATCAGGTATAATAGCAGCTAACGTAGGAGCTAATGTAGATGTATTCTATTGCAGTGGTACATTTATCAATGCAGATGATGGATATAATGCATATGTAGATGTTAATTCTTTTAAGAAATATAACTCTACAGATAGTCCAGTGTGGACAGACTTAACAGTACAGTTTCAAAGTATTTTATAAACATAATGGCAAAATCATCAGGAGAAATTAGAAAAGTGACATTTGGTAGACGTAAATCAGGATCTGCTAAGAAAAGCTTTAATAAACATACACCTAGACCTAAGAAGTACGTAGGACAAGGACGCTAATCCCTCTATATACAACTCTAGTTTCTTGGTGTGCCCCTACACATCTAACTAGAAAGATAATGCCCCTGTATTTCTACAGGGGCTTTCTTTTATTTAACCACATACCCTTCATTATTTACTTTTTTGATAGAGCTACCATCAAAAATAACCACTTGATCTTTATTAGAATACTGAGCTATAGTTTCATCATTAAAATGAGAAAAGTTAGCTCCTTTTAGACCAATAAAGAATGCTTTTTCTGAATAGATGTTACATCCATCTTCTGCATCTGTAAGAACCAAAGCATTCACTCCGTTTTGTTCTATGCTTTTTACAGCAGCATTGATAGTTGTACCACCTCCACAGTCCATCATAGAAATACTAATCAAGTCTGTCTTATACTTCTTAACCTTATTATCAAATAGATAGATGTTATTAAGCATATTTAGTTCCACAAGCTTAGCTGCAAACGCTTTACAGAAATCTATTCTGCTAACATAATTTCCACTAACATCATTTACCCCACAACCAGAAGACATAGATCCTGATATATCTACATAAAGATCTATCTTACCTACGCTCTTAGTATTTTTTACATAGATATCTTCTGCAAAAAGTTTTCTAAGTTTAGGATGTAGAAGCTCATAGTCTTCCAGGCCAGCTATGTTGTCTGAATTAAACAAGTCTTCAAACTCGACTTCTTGTCTAGCACTAAAATAACTAACAGATTTATCTAGAAGTTTTTTAATCTTCTCTTTAAGAGAACCCATAGAAAGTGTAATCCTAGAAAGTTTTTGTGCCACTTGTCTGATGTAATCAGGACTTAACTGACCAGCAGTGTTATCTGCTCCAGGTTCTGTAGCATTATCAAACATTTTCTCTTGAATATCTCCATCTATAGCATCATCCATTTGCTTACATAAATCTGTAGCATCTTTCATAGCTTTCTCTAAACCATTCTTACCCTGTGTGCTATCTAACATTTTATTCATTGCATCATCTACAGCATCAGTATCATCAAAGTCAGAACCACTACCTTGCATACTTTGTTTAATCTTATCAGATGCATCTACATCTATATAATCCATTATAGCAAGCCTGGTGATATAGTGACCTACAATGTTTCTAGCAAAGATGGCTGACTTTAGATTAGAACCTTCAGACATAATCTTAGATACAGGATTATTAGCTCTCTCTAAGAATTTAAACTTAGAATAATTAGCATCTGTACGTTCTTCAAATGCCAGTCTTTCCATCTTATTGTTATACATCTTAAAGACATCTTTTACAATATGCTTAGGAAACTTCTTGTAATTTTCTCTTACTTTATCAGAGAACTTATGCAAGTCTGGTTTCTTATCATTGGGAATCTTATCCCTAAAATCTGCAGACTTACTAAATCTTTCATAGATATCTTTAATTACTTTAGAATCATGAATATATTTATCCATGATGTTATCTATTCTGCTTTCATCTAGATAATGCATGTGTGGTTTTACAAGGTCTGGTTTCTTGTAGAAGTTAATCTTACCAAATAAACCACCACCTTGTTCATTATAGTGAGACTTAATCTCACCTTTCTTTACTTTCTCTAGAATGGTATATACATTCTTGTAGTTTTTATTACTTGCCATCTTTATTTTTATTTAAAATATTATCAGCATATTTTTCAGCCTCTTTAAAAAGATCTTCTAATGAAATACCAGGAAGTGGATCTACACTTCCTGGGTTCATTGGCTTAAGAAAATCCTTTCCTAGAAAGGGAGGTTATTACTTTCTACTTCTTCAATCATTTGATCAAACTCTTCTGAAGTTTGGTAATCTCTACGAGCAGGATGGTTCTGAATGATATACTGCATAGACATTTCTATCTCTTCCACTTGACCTTCATCAAGTACACCTCTAGTAGTGTATGCATTAATCAAACTTTCTATCTCTGCTACAGCAAGCTCTAGTTGTTCATTGCTACTATGAGAATGTAACATCTCTACTTTGCTCATGACAGCCTTAACTTCTGCAGACATCAGTTTATTCTGAAGTTCTGAACCAGCTGTTTGACCAATCATGATTTGTGCTGTCTTTACAAGAGCTTTATCTACAGAAATATCCCATACATAGCTCACTGCTTTAGCAAGATTAGGTACAAAAGTTAAGGTACGATCTGAACTTTGAGTGTAGCCCACTTCTAAATACTTATCTAATTTCTTAGCTGGTACTTCTACAGTGGACATCTCTGCTTTACTAGGGATACCAATAGCAAATTTCTCACGGTAGTCTCTAGCACCTTTGCTGTAATACTTACTCATCTCACCTGCAGATACACGACCAACTTCCATCTTAAGAATAAATCTATCCCAGAATGGAGAGTCTTTCTCATCTTTAGGAATTTCATTACAAGTAGCTACAAACAATTTCCATTTACATGGAATCTTGTGCTTACCGTTAAATAAGAACTTCTCGTTCATTACACCCAACATTGCATTTCTAATTGCAGAACTAGCTTTATCTACCTCGTTGATGATTACTATGTCAGCATCAGCAATAGGAGTGTTAAGCTCATATTTATTATCTGTAAACAACTTCTCAAGATCTGGCATACCTTTAATCTCTGAAGCTTTAGTGCCTTCGTCAGTCTCTAGTACATAAATCTTGTTCATAAAATCTTGGCTGGTCATCTTACCATCCTTGTTCAACCATGCTTTTGCGTAATCTATAATAGTTTTTGTCTTTGCTACACCTGGTTCACCTACTAGTAATAATGGTAATCCAGTGGCTTCTGCCAATGCTAGCATTTTAAATACTTCTTCTTTGTTGATCAAAGAAGTTTCAATTTGACGTACTTCTTGAGTAGTCTTTTTTGTAATAGTCTTGGTTGACTTTGCCATGTTAATGGGTTTTGTTGTTATTGGTTGTTGTATACTTGGTTGTTGTTGTGGACCACCTGCAGGTACCCATCTTTGGACACCTGCACTGTTAGCAGTTATCTGCCACATTCTACCATCATTACCTACTAGTCTAGTACCTACAGCAAATGATGTAGCACTAGCAGAAGGACTAGGTCTATTTAGTTGTCTTGTACTCATAATTCTAAGAGGGTCATTATTATAGGTTGGCAAAGATGTCTGCTGAATCCATTGTAGTTGCTGGTATGGTATCCACTTCTTTTTTACTACCGACCATATCCAAGGTAGGTTGTTGAACACTTGCACTTGCCCTTGTAAAAATGGATTCTTGGGTTTTTGAAATGCTTTCATTCTTAGTATCGTCTATAATGTTAAAGATGGTGATTGTAGTCTCTGCATCTTTCAGAGAAGGATGTTTTCTAATTGCTGCTATCTGAGCAGGCATTGCACCATACTTTGTTTCTATACTTCCATAACCTAAGTCATCTTTCTTAAGCCATGTCATACCTGAGTTCAGGTCATTGATTAATTGTGAGACCATTAAGTCTACTTCTTTTACTGCCATATAAGGGGTTTTAATTTACCAGGTGATTTTAAATGTTGATCCGTTGTTTCCTTCTATTATTCTGTTAGTTTCATTCCATATATCCTTACAGTCCCAAATATTTGTACCATTGTGAGCTGCAGATGCTGGATGAGGAGCTTTTAAAATATAATGATTGGGTCCTACCAAAGCTTCTAGTTCTTGTGCTTGTTTACCAAGCAGTATAAAAACTAATCCTGACTCTGTAAAGTTTACCATATCTATTACATAAGCTATAAACTCTTTCCATATATTATAGTGACTTCCCACTTTATCTATTTCACATGTAAGAGCAGAATTAAGAAGGAGTACGCCTTGTTCTGCCCAATGTGTAAGATCTGGATTGTGCTGAAGAGTTTCATTATTGTCATACACGGTTTGTGTAATAGAATGATGAATAAACTTTAGACTTGGTTGTGGTTTTCCTGTTATACTGCATGAGAATGCAAGACCATCAGCCACATTTATATAAGGATAGGGGTCTTGTCCTATAATAACAACCTTTAAATCTTTTAAAGGACATTTTTCAAATGCATTAAATACATACTTAAGAGGAGGGGTAAATCTTTTACCATCTTCTCTTAATTTATATAGTGTGTCTAAGATTTTATCAAAGTCTGAGCTTTGAATAAATCCTCTAAGCAGATGAGCCCAGCCTGCTGGCTGTAACTTTTCTATAAGTTTGTCTTTTACTTCTTGTAAATTAACTTGTTGTGTCACAATTTTACATTAAATTTGTTACAAAATAATTAGCTATGACCAAAATAACAATGATTAAACCAGATGCCACTGTAAAAATTGAAATTGGTTCTGGATTTCTAGAGCAACTTCAAATAGTATTACTTGATCTAATTAACTCTAGAACAGATGAAGAAGTACTTCTTCTAGCTGAAGCTATAGGAAAACAAGAGCAAGAAGGTGAAGACTTTCCTGAACAATGGATGGAAAATATATACATCATTACTAAGCTTATTGCTGAAATAGAAAAAGCATTAATAGCTCAAGGATTTACTTATGAACAGGACTTAGAAGAGTCTATTGAAGATAACAGCTAACATCTTCTCCAATTTCTATTGCTGCTTGTATTGCAAGAGATAGTTCATCTCTAGAACATTCTCCAAAGCTTTTGGCTAAGAAATATTCTTTGCCTGAAACTTCTCTTGCTATGCAAAGACCTGCTCTGTCTTTAATAAGTAGTTTCATATTCTCGGCTGTCTCACCAATATGTGTAGCCAACTGTTTAATCATTACATGAAGCTTAGCTAATTGCGGTAGTGTACCATCATCATGCTGCATCTCATAGAAAAATTCTACAATAGCACCTTCTGGGAGATGAGATACAAACTTTTCATATTGCTTAGCTTCTCCTAACGTTACGGGCTTTAGCAAGCCTCTTTCTTTTTTATATTTACCTGAGAGTATCATCTACGTCAAAATATTTAATTTTAGATTGATCAAAGTCTTTTAGTGCTTCTCCCACCCATCTTTCGTCTACAGTGTTTTTATAACATAGGATGTGTACAACGGCTGTTTCTGTAGGATTAAGTCTAAGAAGTCTACCTATTCTTTGGCTAGCTTTACGTTCATTACCATAAGCATGCATAATTATACCCACTCTTAAATCAGGAATGTTTATACCTTCATTAAGCTGCAAGACACAACTAAGATATTCTATCTTACCATTTTTAAAATCCTGAAGGTTATCTTCACTATCAGGATTACTTGAATGATATGAATGCTTACACATTCTATTTGCTTGATCTTGTGTATTACAAAATATAATACACTTCTCATCTATATCAAGCATTAGATTTTTTACATACTGTTCTTTAGTGCTAAATCCCATAAGAGCTTTCATACGCATGATAGAAGCTATCTGTTCTTGTTTCTTAGTGCTAGCATCCATTATACGTTGTGACCAATAAGAATAGTTTTTAAACTCTGATGTATAGAATGTTTTATCTTTTAGTTTTACAGGTATATTGTTACCTGTACCAAGACTCATCTTATGTACAATAATTTTATAGTCATTAAGAATATCATCTTCTACAGCATCATCAGTTATATAACTAAACATTATAGGACAATATTTACTAACCATTTCTCCTTTTTCTGATTTATGATGTCGTGGTGGTGTACCTGTTAGTCCAAGTATTCTACCAGTGAACATTCCTAAAAATGCATGATGAGAATGTAATAAACTATGACACTCATCTAATACTAATACATCATAATCATTAGGGTCTTTCTTGTGTAAAGAAAGATATGTAGTAAATTCTACGTTGTTTATATCTATATTGAACTTTTCAGCATCAGATTTCCAAGAATCAAAAATAGAAAGCTTGGGTGCTACTATGAGCACCCTTACTTTCTTATCCAACCCCCTGTAATAATCAAGATATCTTAACCCTATAAGAGTTTTACCAACACCCATGCTGATGCCCATTCCACAACGTTTGTGTTTAATTGCTATGTCCAAAGCATCTTGCTGGACTTGTTCTCTTTTAGTCATTTTAAAAATTGGTTTAGAATAGCAAGATTAGCTTTTTGTTGCATTATAGTTTTATATTTTAAAACTAGATTTTCTTTATCCAATATTTTAAGTTCATCATAATATATAGAACCTACTGAATAGCTAACCCAAAGCTTTTTCTTATTATCATACCCTATTGTTCCTTTTAACTGAAGATAAAATTTATTTTCATCTCTTGTATCTTTATGTACATTTAATCTATATTTAAATACAGAAGCTTTTTTTAATGCTTCTTCTTTAGCAATAGTAATGTATGTTTCCTCATCAAGATGTTTTCTTAATGTTTCTATAGATATACTGTCTAAAGGCATAATTAGTCAAATACTCTTTGTACTGTGTTGTCAAATGGATTAAACTCCACTTGATTATAAGATCTATATTTACCTTTAGGGAACACCATCTTATCATGCTCGTCATGAGTAAGGATACCCATGTCATTTAGCATAAATGTAATGCTGTCTGTAGTCTGTGTATATTCCATGTCTTTCTTAGACTCTAGAATATGCTTGTGTCCGATGATTTCTCCCTCACCTAACACAATTCTTTTTGCTTTATTCATTTTATGTTATTTATTTGGTTGATAAAATCTATAATTGCGTATACACAAACAGCAAATAATGCTACTATTGATACTCCTACAATTGTTAATAGTGTTTCCATAATTAACAGCATGTTGTTAAGTCATCCCAATGTTCAAAATCATTGTTCTCATATAAATTTTCTAACATAGTCTCAAGTTGGTCATTAACTTCATCTAATGGACCATATACTCTACCTGCTTTAAATGCAGCTTCTGCTATAGTTCCACATTCGTCCATCATACCAACGTGTCTTAAAGCATAATTTACTTTGTCTTTAATCTTAGCTAAATCTTTATATAACTCTGTCATCTGAAGTTTTCTTTCTTCATCAAAGTCTTTTACTAATTTAACATAGTCTGCTTGTTCCATAAATGGTACAATTTCTTTTTGTTTTTTTGGTCTACCTCTTTGTGGCATAATTTTTATTTTTTAGGTTTCTGAATACATTAATTGTAAATAATCTTCTTTAGACAAATGATATGGTAGTGCTGATAGTGTATCAGGAGTAATCTCAGCTTTAATCTTAGCCACTATAATATCACCTTGTCTGTATACTTTTTCTACATGTCCAATAGGAACATCTAGTCTTACTGTCCAAGCTATAGCTCTGATAGCATCTGGTTTATTATCTTCTGGACCTTCTCCATCTACATTCCACCATTGTCTACCTAATGCAGCTTCTTTTGGTACATACAACCAATATTCTCTATTAGTTGTGGTACACCAACATCTTACAGCATAGATGTGTTCTCTAGGTGGATTACCCCATCTATCAGTCTTAAACATCTTAGTAGCATCCATTTCATAAAGCTCATAGACATCTTCAAACTCATGTGTATACTCATTAAACTCATCATCCCAACGTTGTCTCTTTTTATTTAACACTTGTCTATCTAAAAGTTTAGGTTCTAAAGTGTTGAACAACTTTTCTATACCAATAGCATCAAAATATGTACGTCTTTCTTCTGTGTTCTCTAACTGAAGAGCTTCTTCCACTGTCACTGGTTCTATTTTGTCCCAGCATTCTTGTACAAACTGATCAAAATCATTTAAATTTTCATGTACTATAACTTCCTTTTGGAAATCTCTATAATCATTTTGGTATTTGGTCTTCCACAATCTAAGAGCTGTAGTTAAGTCCCAACCACTTCTATTATTAACTATATAATCTTGTTTAGAATAATCCATTATTCATAATTTAAAAGTTCATCAATAGATTTTGCTGTTTCTTCATCTAATTCTAGTGTTATAGCTTTTTCATCTTCAGTGGTAACTTGAATTTGCACTTTCTCTATTTCAAATACTAAATCATCACCGTCTTCTACAGCTTCATTTCTTTCTAGTATCCAACTATCTGTAGAACTTCTGAAAACATAATCATTATTAGAATCATAACTATTAAACAAATCATCAAAATCTTTTGCTAAATCTTGCTCTAAGTTAGTACAAAAATCTGAATGTTTATCAATTAAAAAGCCATTTTTTACAAGAAAACTTGCAGCTACATTTGATCCTTCATCATAGTTACATTCTACTTCTACATGGAATGTAGTAAACCAAAAACTTTTAGGAATTCTTATAGTAAAGTTTGCATTTAACACTTCACTTTCATCTTCACCATAGAAATCTGTACCTACAAAACCATTAATTTTTGGATCATAGACAGCTGTACCACTAGCATTAAATTCACCAGCCCAGCTTCCGTAGTCAAGAATATCATCCATTACATCTATAAGAGCTCTTGTATACTCATTGTCTGTTGTTTCACCATCTATTTCAAAGTATATCCATCCACTATCTCCTCCACCTTCCCATTTCATAGTGAGTTCATTACCTGCTTCATGCAAGTCTTTACACCATTGTACAATTGATTTGTTTTCCATGTTTAAATTTTATTTATTATCCAAATTATTATTTCAATTACTAATGTTATTATTCCTAGTCCTACTAGTACAAATATGAAATTAAAAAACCTAGCTAAATCTTCTAGTGGATCTCCTTTCATATCACTTAGATCAAACTCTTGTCTTATTTTGGATATTAATCTTTTCATAATTAAAGGTGTTTTGTGTAATCTAATTTTTCATCTGCTATTTCTCTTAGCATTTTTCTACCTTCTCCAGGTTTATACATCCATCCTTCTTGTGACATACAGTCTAGATAGTCTTTGATAGTTGGTATACGTCCTATGTCTTCCATAAGATGTTGTTCTGCTATAGTTCTAGTAGGAACTAGTTTACCATCAGAGTTTTCTATAACAACACCAAACTGCTGTTCACACCAAAAAATACCCTCAGCATGGTGTCTGAGGGCTCTATGTCTCATGTCTGGGTAATGAGCTTTTGTCTCATCAAACCAGTTATGTATTTTTATATAATCTTCCCATTTACCTCCATGCTTCTTAGCAGAGGAAATGCTGTGGTGATATGGATGACTCATGCATAAAGTTTTAACATTGGATACTCTTTGTTCCATCTTTTTACTAAATCTTTCCAGTAACCTTTTTCACCACCATATCTTTGGATTACTCCTACAAGTTCAGGATAACCTTTAGCAATCTTAGCTTGGTTCCTGTCGTCTCCTTTGAAGATAGTTTCTATAAGAGAGGTCATAAATGAGCCTTCTTTACCTAATTTATAAAAGCAAAAGATTTCTTCTGCTTCTGTAACATTAGTTTTAATTGTCATTTCTGTTTCCATAATTAGTTTAATGTTTGTACATATGCAATTAATGCATTTATTATTTTAATTTTATACTCGGGTTCCAACGGAGCTTCTGATATTAAAGTTCTAAGAGCTTCAAATGCTACATCTCTTGGATCAAGTGGGGGTATTGGTTGTTCCATTTTCTTTTGGTTTACAAGTTTCACAATATTGTGCTGGAAGATGATTTTTATCTGATGATAATACTAAAAATAGTTCATCATTGGTTAAGTCTGCTCCTGTTTTAAGTATCTTATGACAATAAGAACATAAAACAGCTAAATTTCCATTGTTAAATTTTACAATAGCTCTTTCCATATTTATAATGTTATGTTTATAGAATAGATATATCCTAATGCATCCTTAACTCTAAATATATAAGGAGTATTTCTTTGTAGTCCATTCCAAAAAACTTTATTTACATAGTTTGTAGTAGAATTTCTGCTGAATCTATAAGGAGGTAAACCACCATTTGCTTCTAATTGTATAGATAGGAATAAATTAGACGTTGGAACATATTCTTCAATAGGTATATACTTTAGACCATTCCATACAAGTAATTTCATAGTAACAGGACTATACAATGTACACACTGATGTTTTTATACAATCATACGAGTCTTTAATATTAATTGTATACTGTCCTGGAACAAGATTAAAGAAAGTATCTTTCACTTGATAAACACCACCATTTATTGAATAGGTGTAAGGAGGTGTACCACCATTTCCATTTACTTTAATATAGTTTCCTTCAAAGTTTTGTGCTGATGAACATAGTGGTGACATCAACAACATGATAATTAGTTTTTTCATTATTCATCTATTTTTATGGTTACTTTTTTACCTTTTAGAATTGCATCTAGCATTTCTTCTATTTCTCTCCTTTGAGCATTATCTAACATCATAAGATGATCATTAATAGCATCTAGTCCTAATGAGTCAGATAATTCTTCTTTATATATTTTACGTTTAGTATTGTCAAGCTTATCAAATACATTGTTTAGTATCCAATCACACTTGTTTATATACCCATTAAACATGTTCTTTACATCTCCTGTGCAGCCCATCTTCACATCTTCAAAGTATTGCTTAGCAATATTTAGATGGTGTAAAGCTTTAGCTAAAGAATATGTTTCTTTATCCTCACTCATAATTTAATCATTTAAACGTGATTCTGAAAAGCCAAGTTCTTTAGCTTCTACAGGATTAATTTCTATCCAACCATGGCATGATCTACATACAGCTAACCATTTGTTCATGTTAAGATAATCATCTCCTACACGACCAGCTTTGTGGTGTACATCTGTAGCCTTACCTGTACAGCTAACAAGTTTTGCTTGACAGCTTGTATGTAATGCTAAGAATGCAAGTCTACGCTTAGAATATTCATCCATCTCCACCTGCCTCTTTTTAGAGACAGGGGAAATAGACTTGGGTTTTTCAATGGTATACCAACATTCTTTGCAATACTTATCTTTCTTTTCAGATTTCCATATGTGCTTAAGCTGAGAACAGCCTGCACACTTTTTAAGTTTTGCTTGAATCATTAAACTAAATTAAAAAAGTTTTGTGGAAGTAGGCCACACTCCACCAATTTATTTGCTATTTTTTCTTGTGTGAGATCAACATCTTTAAATGACATGTCATTTTTAATACTGTCGTCAGAGCCTTTTATCATAAGCATTTGCTTTATAATAGGGGAATTAGGAAAAAGTTTAATTAGAAAATTATCTACTTTTTCATTTGAGATTTCTTGTTTCCATCTGTTTACAATAATCTGTGCACTTTTACATCTAGCCATTATTTTAATAACTACATGATTTGGCATCTTTTTTATTTGTTCATCAGAATAAACACTTAATCCATACAGTGCTTCAGAATACATTTTCTGTTGCCTGTCATTTAGTACAGGATGCTCAATTTCTTGGTACCTTGTTGGAATGTCTCTAAGGGCATTCTTTCTTTCGAATTTTACAAACTGATGTTTGTTGTTGTCAGTGAAGCTAATTACTAAGCCTTTACTGTTTACCGAGATTGTTTTGTTTGGATTGTACATATAATTGTGGTTTTAATTTATATAAAAATAAGAAAGCCTAGAGTTTCTTCTAGGCTTTCTTTTAATAGACTACTTTGTTCTTAAAGGTCTACATCCACTTTTCCTTTCGTAGTTTTGATCTTTATGTTTTTCAAATTTGAAAACGATCTTAACTCCTTCTGGGCTTTCATAACATCTTTAATCTCTGTACTGTTATTATGCTGAATAAATACATCTTCAGCATCTTTCTTTGGAGAATAAAATGTTTGTCTATAAATAGGTTCGTCATCTATACGGCAGATAATACCTGAATCACCTGCTATTTTTAAATCTCTATCCGGTTCTTCTGTGTTAAAAGGAGTTAGAGACTCCTTTACAACAATTCTACCTGGAATTTCTTGGCCTTCTTCAAAATCCATTTCTATAAGATCTTGTACTTTACCTCTGATAAAAGCTGATCTCTTTGCATTACGCAACCAGCCTTTTTCATTGATTTCTGTAGTGGTTTGTTCCACCCTAACACTCCCAAACTCTGGGTTGTTTTCTGAAACACTAATAATGTTTCCTTTTTTGTCTGCTGTTACTACAACCTTTGACATTTTGTTTTGAATTTAAATTATAAAAAAAACTATTCATTTTCAAATACATCCTTGTCTAAATCAAGATCTAAAAGTTTTTCATCACATGATAAGTCTGTTAGGTCAGGAATATTTTCATCTATTTCAACAGTGGTAGACCTTGGACCTTTCGTAAGAACAGATCCGAACCATGGATTTTCTAAAGAATCACCGTAGTTAAATGCTATTAAATACTCTAATTCTTCATCAGACATTTCTACAAATTGCTCTGTAGTCATTTCTATTACTTTTCCGTTTGGCAATTGATAAAGCATAACATATAATTTATTGTTATAAAACTAACAATATAAAATTATAAATCAAAGCTTTATATATATTTAGATTGGATTATAGAGCTATGATTTATTAGGTGCTCTTTCCCTAAGCTTCTTTTTATAGTAAGCATTGGTCTTATTGATGTGTTCTTGTTTTTCTATAAGTCTTTGGCCACATTCTTTAAGTTGTTCTTTTAACTGTTTGTTTTCTTCTTCTAGCTTTTTTTCTTTATCGTTTCCAAATAGTTTAAACATCTTTATTTAATTTTTTATAAAGTCCTGAAAATCTCCCCTCTGTTTTTATGGGGTTTACTAAATCTTGAAGTATTTCTAATTCTACTTTGTCAACTAAATCACCATCTCCACTCACTTGTTTACCAACTCTTTTAAGTTCATACACTTGTGTCTTACATAAGTTTTCATCTTCTATAGTTATAAACACAACTTCTTTTCTTATAGGAAGTTTTTTCCAATTTTCTTTAGTTACATCAAAATTAGGATCAGCTTCTCTAAGCCAAGCTTCTGAAGCCCATGCTATACCAAAAGGAACAAACTTCTTTTTAATTTCTTTGTACACTTCTGGCATCACTTCATCTACAAATGTATCTTTACCACTATCAGACATAAATTCATCTGGTACAGGTATGTGTATAATAGATAGATTAGTTTCTTTTTCTTCTTCTTTTTCTATACTGTTAGCAAACACTGTTACGTGAGGAAATAACCCACCTGTTTGAGAAACATACTTTTTTATATGATCTATGTATGTTTCCATTACTTTTTCGTCCATCATATTTCAGTTATTAAGTTTATTTCTTCAATAGTTCCCATGAACAAAGAATTTGGAAAAGTTTCTTTGTTAATAAATGACATTAGAATAAATATCTCAGCCATTATAGCATAATCCATATATCTGGTTACATGCTTAGATAATTTGAATCCATCACCATCATCTATTACAGCACACACTGTATGTCCTTTAACACAATCTGACCAATGGCCTGCTTGAGATCTAACAAGAGAATACTTGGTACCTCTGTTAGTTTCTTGTACACGAATATCATATTCATGTCTTCCGTTTTCTTCACCTGGAAAGGTGTTCATTACTCTGTAAATTTTCATTTTAATTTGGTTTTAAATGATTAAGCTTGTTCTAATTCTGTTTGTTTTAACAATTCGTCCATACTAAAGTCTGTATCATTGCAGTCTTTAATAAGTTCTATTAGTTTTAATAAATTCTCTTCTGTAAATGCAAATCTGTTTGCCAAGAAGTATTCATAGGGAAGATTAGACTCGTCTAAGTCTATTTCTGCTAAATGAAATGCTAATTGCTTCTGTGGTAATACAGTGACAGTGTAAATCACTGTGTAAGGCTCACCTTGTTTGACCCATTTGTTAGCAGGAATTTCTTTAGGTCTGTTCTTGTCATTAATACAGATACATTCTACCATAACATAAAGTTTAAAATTAGTCAAGATGGGATTTTCACCCATAACCTCCCACCTACAATGATGGGGCTCTAAATGTTGGAGCTACTTAACTAAAGCAAATATAAAACTTTATTTAATAGTAACGTGTTATATAAGACATAAAAATTGCAGTTTTTGTACTTTTTATAACACATTTTTGTCAAGTTTTATGTGTCAAAAACTTGACTTTTTTGATCTGGTTGTTCCCAAAATCTGCAGTAGAAATACTTACCTAAAGCATCTATTTCTTCTTGTGGATAACCCTGTTCTACAAGCCAAGTGGTATAGTCTTGCATTCTATCTTTTGGTATTTCTTTAGGAAAACTATACTTCCATCCTGATGGTGGGTCTATCATTGTTGCCATAGTTTATAATTTTTCTATTTCTTGTTTTATTTCTTCCCAATATTTATATGCTCTATACTGTTCTTCCTCATCTATACATCTTGATAGTATTACATTTACTACAACCAATGCACATTCTTGAATTTCTCTTTTATCCACTTCTAAAGGTAGAATATGCATAAATTTTTTATATAAGTTTTGTGCTTCTTCCTTTGCTGTCATGATTTAAATTTTTCTATTAACTCTTGTTTAGTGTAATACTTTCTAGAAGATCCTTTAACATAAGGACGTTCTTGTGTTGTGTACCATGTACCATCTTTATATCTGTGCCATTGGTTATCTTCTAACCATTGTAGAAATTCTATCATAAGTTTTATATTATAAATGGTCTAATAGTTATTACACCTACACCAAAACCTAATGCAAAGGCTAAAGCTATGTATAATCTATCTTTAAATGTTTTAGATTCTATATTAAAATGGTTCATTGGTAAAGTTAGTAATGGATTAACAAATGCCATTAGAAACATACCTATCCAATTCTTATGCATAAGATAGTAAAACCCAGCTATGCTGTTAAGTTCTAGTGCTAATGCTGTAACAAAAACTATTAGTAATTTGTATTGTAGTTTCATTCGTTTACTATTTTATCCCAAAGTTTTCTTACTAACCATTTAACTGTTTCCCATATGATTATTACAATAATTATTTGTTTCATTTGTCAGTCTATAGCTTTACAATTTTTATTTTTTGTCAGCTTTTAAACTGATTTGTTCTCTATACCAAAATGCACCTTGTTCAAAATGCAGTAATGGTGGTCCATAAATAACACTGTTATCATAATCTCTTGCTGCTTTCTCTATTTCTTCATCTGATATTTCTTGTTGGAAAAGTTGTGAATCTAACATTTGAGCATCATCAAATGCTTTTACAATCTCTTGCTTGTGTAAGAGTTTGGCTTGTTCTACTAAATTTATAATTTTTTCTTCCCAAATAATATGTTCTCCCAATTGAGAAGCTAACCATTCTATACTATTCATAAATTTTTTGTTTATTATCTACAATAATGCTGTTTTTGCACAATATAACCAACATTAAGGGCATAATGTGTCATTAATGATGGTTATATCATACATTTTGCCTATCCAAGGGACACAGTTTCTAATTTAGAGATACTGTTGATCTCATAATTACTTACATATTCTCAGTTCCCAGGCCCTATACGTCATGCGGGTTGATACTACTGTGTTCACCGTACATGCTTAGATCTCACTTCTATACTCCTATGGCTCCCTAGATCAGACAATTATTTTAATAACTTTGTAATACTACTCATACCATTTCCACGTTTTATTCTACCAATCACTCCTTTGTTTTCTAATGTAAACAAATGTCTCTTCACTGTAGACTGTCCTATTCCTAGTTCTGCTGCTATTCTATTTACACTAACAAATAGTTCATCTGTAGTTGCATGGGCATATGTACAAAGATAAGAATACAGTGCTTTTTCACCTAAACTATATTCAGGATCTCTAAGCACTGTATTACTCACTTGTCCAAACCCTAATTTAATTCTTTGGCTCATTGATAATTACACTATAATAGTTCTCAAAATTATACATGTTTTCTTTAGCAACTTTAATTTTTTTAAACATATCTTTTGGTGTAATTAAAGAATCTCTCTCATCATCATCATCGGAAAGAGCTTTAAGTTCTACAAGATGCATTAACATCTCCATTTTCTTTCTTTCTTTAACATCTGTTTCTTCTTCAAATGTTTTGTAAGCACCAATAGCTTGTGAACAATGATCATGAACATTTCTAAATACAAATATTGTATACAATTCTTCTTCTTTAGTTTTACAAATGTTCAATGCTTTTTCTAATACACCTGTGATGGTAGTTAAATTACTTGGAGTTTCATTACCATCATCAAAGAAGTCATTCTTAATAAAATAGCTAGTAAATGCAGCAAAGTGTATAATTTCTCTGCATCTATTGTCAATACTTTCTGATAATCCTAACGCTGTAGGAATGTTGTCAGATTCATGTTTGAAATTCAAGATTTCTTTTATCATATTTGTTTAATTAAAAGATTAACAAAACAGGGCTTAACCCACCCTGTATGACGTCAGTAGACTAGTCTTTGTAGCAGTTGCAATAACTCTACATAAGGTAGTGTATGGCCAAAAGGCCGGCCCAACATTGGGGGTTTTGGTTACTAACCACTACAGGTTATGTTTTCATCCCTGATTAGTATAGATTCTTGTCTACACACACATCCCTGGTTGATCAGTATCCTGAGTCCACTAGGTTAGGGCAAGGATGTGCCCCTAAATCCTACAAACAAATGTAGGTGCTAACTAGATGTTAGCCTCACCTTCTTAAGCAAGTTTTTCAAATAACTCAGATAGTTTACCCTCTTCTTGTGTAGCAAGAATAAACTTCTCTTTGTTTTTTTGAAGCTTTGCTAAAAATTCTTTATGATCATATTTAGAAGTAGATCTTAAGAACTTAACATATTCTTTTACTGTGTATTTATTTTCAAATCTATTCATACGTGGAATAATTTTAAGCATATCTGTAACATGGTTTAGTATGTTTACATTCTTTTCTTCATTCATAATAGTAAATTCTCCAGACTTAATAGCTTTTGTAACATTTGCTCCTGCTTTTGAATTACCCATTAATACAGATGCTAACTCTGTAATTTCTAAATCATAAACTTGAAAGTAATGATTAAGTTTTACATAATCAGGTTTTAAACTAGACCAAGCCATGATATAATCTTGCATAGTCCATGTTTTAGAACTAGCATTAAGTAATGCTATCTTTTCTACAAGATCATGTTTACTATCTACTTGAATAATAACATAAGGAATTTCCCAGCCCAATCTCATGTGAGCATTGAAACTATGTTGACCATCTATAATATACTTGTCAACTTTTCCTGTAATAAAAGAAACTTCTCCGATTACAACAGGTCTTAAAGAACCCATTTTTTCTAATGACTTTGCTAGTTTACTAACTTGTCCTGGATTAATAGGTCTGTTAATACCAGCTAAATAGTTAAATTTTATAGTACTTGTTGTAGATAACCATTTCATGTTCTTCAGTGCATCTTTATACAAGTTGTTAACCACTGATTTTTTTGTTTTTTTCATTTTACTGAATTTAAAGGTTTAATTAATGTGAATTGTTTTTCTATCGTGGAGCATGCCTACTTTGAATTCTTTACACCATTCTTCGAATGATGGTTGATTTTCTGGTTCAATAGTACGTAAACCAGTGGATATTACATCCACTGGCTCACGTCTAGTACCAAAAATTAATTTTTTAATTAATTCCATGATCGGTTTCATTTTAGTTTTGTTTGTCTTTAAACAAGTTAATACTGGCTTCTAGCTTCTTAACTCTTTCAATTGTTTCAAGTGTACCATCTTCTCTAGTAACATGATTCATTGTAACAAGATGACAAGAAAGCATAAGATGGTGTTTATACCTATCTATCTTTTCTTCATCACCAAGAAGCTTTGCTTCTTCAAATTCTGAAATTGCTTCTTTAAGACGTGTTAATACATCTTCTTCTGACATTAAACTTGCTAATGTAATTAGTACTTCTTTCATTTTGTTTTTTTATGTGTGAATTAAAATTTTTCAATCATTTCTAAATGCTGACAAGCTGTTAAATAATCTTTGGCCCATATTTTATAGCCTTTGATTGTCCACATACCATTACCTGTTGTTAAATCTAATTCCTCTGCTGGAGGAAATAGTTCATTGTTCTTAATAAGAACTTGTACATTAGGATGTACATCTTTTGACTTTACGTCATTTTTTGATAGATTAATTGCCATTGTTAAATTGTAGGTTTTCTTGTTTAAAAATATTGTTTTGTTTAGACCAATTGTTTAATTCTTTTATGAATATGGTTATGTTGTTTCTTAAACCATCACTAACTACTTTATTACTTTCTCTATAACATTGGTTATATGTTAGTTTACCTTCGTATAGATTAAGACCAAGCGTAGCCCTTTCACCAAAGAAATCTACTTGGTATACAAGATAATGACCATTGTTTACACTACTCCAATAGTTAGTGTATACACAATGTCTCATCTCTTTACCTTCTGCAAATATTTCTTTCTTGGTAGTTAAAAGTTTAAATCCTGGATATGTAAACTTAAGATATGGAAGAACACAAGTTGCTGTAACATCTTGCATATCTTTAATTTCTATCTCCATAATTTCCTTAGTCCATTGAGCATGCTCTTCTTTCATTCTATTAATAGACCAAGTGTAGTCTACAGATCTTCCAAGAATTTGTGCTTGCTTAACTAAATCATTAATACCATGAAATTCAGCTCTATACCCATCCTCATCTTTATGGTTGACATCATCTAAACATTTCTGTAGAAAATGATCTTGGTCTTTAGCAACACTCATCATCTGTAATAGATGTGGCTTATTGTACATATTGGTTTTAATTACATGAAACAAAAGTCTTGGACTACATTGTAATCTCATCACCTTTATATAAGCCTTAACAATATCTACATTGTTGGTTATTTTACCAGCAATCATTTTTTCTGCTATGGTTTTAGTAACATAAGGCATAACCTTTTCACTAAGCCAGTTCATTTTAAGATGTGCAAATACACCAGATATACCAGGTATTTCAAAGATGTTTTTATTATACCAAATACTTAACTTACCCTTTTCGTTAAGAGTGAAACCATTTTTAGTTACATTTTGACGATAGTAACCATTTTTAGATTTCTTAATTCTAAATACTACATGACTATAATACGTACAGCCTTCCTTTTTGCAAAGGTTAGATTCAAAGAAACTTCTTCCAGAAATTTGATTGTAATATTGGATGTTCTTATAAACACCCATTGGCAGATTCATAAAATCTGTGTATTCCTGTTGTACAGGAGTTAGAATTACATTTTCCATTTGTATAAATTTATTCGTTATCAGATATAATTACACTGTCTAATTGTGAAGCCAATATTTCTTTGGCTATCATATTGTGATATTGATCATAGATGTTATAAGTTGGAATGCTATCTCCATTAACTTCCATTATGTAATCATATTGGTGTAGTCTATGATTCTTTTTGTTTGATTTCTTGTTATTTAAATAGTAAAAAACAAAAGCCAAACCTAGCAACATTGCTAGTAAAACAAATAGTCCTGATTTTGATGGTTTATTTTCCATTTTAATTTTTTAATGTGTGTGAATAAAAGATACACCCTGTTCTTCCCAACTTATAGGTGCCGTGGCTGTCCTCACAAGAACACTCAGTGCTCTCTTGCTATATTTTCTAGGTGAGTTAGGTAGACATTTTACCTCTGCAGTCAGGATGCCATCCTGGATATAACATTGTCATATCAGCAAACCATATACAGATGTCACTCTGTTTCTATCGTGTAAGGCACACTAGGCAGTAACTATCTGCCTTGTATTTTTAATAAAATTCATCAGTTATTCGTGGTTTACAATATAGTTCCCACCATTCTGAACCATCATATTCTCTTCTAACCATCCATTCATCACTGGCACTGAACCATATAGTACCGAACAATTCTTGACCACCATACCCTGCATCATATTCAAAGTCAAGCTCTTTAAGAAACTCTTCCCAAGCAGTTTCATTATATCCTACCTTAAGAATTAGTTTCTTAGGTGGTGGACCATCTTCTTCATTCATAGCCCATAAACTACATGCTGTGTACACTACTTCAGCACATTTTACCGGTCTTGTACTAATAGAAGATAAAAACTCTTCTTTAGCATTCATATTTGCTCTACTCATTTGATTAAGTTTTATATGTATGTGAGCCCTTTGATATAATCTCCAGGCTTCACACACAATGTTAGTTTATAAATATTCAGAAAAATAATTCTCATGATGCATATAGTATTCCCTTGTAGGAAACATTGCTAACCACCATCCAAAGAATATACTATACATCATAAACCATGAATGGTTTGATACAATAGAATAATAGCTATCATACCATAATAGTCCTATTAAGGACATTAAGAAAAACATACCCATAAATGTTGCTGTAAATATCAGCATTAAGATTAAACTTCTCATGTTTATTAAATTCTTAAGGTTTATCTAACTCTTGTTATAATATTGCCACGACCATGACATCCGAAACCAATTTTTGAACATGATACCATT
>Ga0181355_1000094_pt1 | contig 32193 bp, 49 predicted proteins | sample Fa13VDMM15DN_FD_130099 | JGI IMG/M metagenome (GOLD analysis project Ga0181355, IMG submission 130099) | Freshwater viral communities from Lake Michigan, USA - Fa13.VD.MM15.D.N | ecosystem: Environmental > Aquatic > Freshwater > Lake | place: USA: Michigan | collected 2013-09-23 | reverse complement strand
TAACCCTGATATTAGGTATAGCTTAAAACAAGTAGATGACTTCTTTAGCAAAGCGGAAAACATCAAAGAACCCAAGGGCGTTGAAATCATCCGTGATGATTGGATTGGAGGAGTTTCTGGAACAGGTAACCGTGATTCTGCATATGATCTGTTCCGTGTAGCTGGCAGCAAGAAGTACATGCAAGATGTGCAAAACTTGGCGCGGGAAAACTTTGGCGATACATTTAAAGGCTACAGGCTCATGCACAAAGATGAGCTTGAAGAAATTACAACGGGATCAATGGGAAGCCAATTAGCCTCCTTTACCCTGCGTCCAGACATCGCCCAGAAATTTGCTAATTTACCCCAGTACCAGAAAGCACCCAAAGGTGACTTAAAAGTAGTGGAAATGGACCTTACGCCAGAACACATTGTAATGATTGGGCATCCCGGTGAGCGTGAGTTGGTGGTAGATTATGGTCAAGGATATAACCCGGAAGAGGTAAAAGAGTACCAGCCAACTCGCTACAGCCTGCGGGACATTAAATTTAAACAAACACGGGAAGCCCAGCGTTATGGCGCAGGCGTTGACAGCGAGATGTCGCCAGAAGACTTGGGAACTCAGTTTACTTACGGGGGTCGTTTACAAGTTTTACTGGAACACGTAGGTGACTTAGTAAACAGGGCCGCAATGCCTTCAGACCCCAATCAATCTGGGGCTGGCGTGGGTACTGGTGGAGTTAAGTATGGGCTTGGGGCTATGCGCGAAAAAGCTGGCAGAGCATTGCGTGATCTGGGCCGTACAGAAGTATCCGAATATACGGATCAAATTAAACGCAATGCAGAATATTACGTCGAAGAAGGCAAGTTCAAATCTTCTGAAAAATATATTGCGGAAGCCAATACTTGGCTTAAAAATTACGCAGATGCGTACAAACAGATTCCGGTTCACACCACATTACAGGAGTTAAGCCGTGATGCTGCCGTTGATCTAGGCCAAAAAAACTTTCTTGCAGCACAGCGTAAGTTGATGCAACTGGAAAAGATGATCAATAGTGATCAGGCAGAGCGACTCTATGAAGACGTTAAGTCAACAGAAGAGGAAGAAAAGTCTGAACCCAAGTTTAGTCTGCGGGACATCAAGGCAGAGATTGAGTCCCTGCCTAACGGCAAACAAATCTTCTCTACCATTAAGGGTGCTACCACTACCCGAGAAGAAAAAGGATGGGCAGAGCGCATTACTAGCTTTGTTGCTCCACGGTCCTTTTCCCAAATGAAGGCCCAAGCATTAAACCGCTACAACCGTCTTGCCGAAAGCGAGAAAATTCGTGCCCAAGCCAATGGTGGGATTGAACGGCTGGCAGATTCCAATGCCCATTCCGCCGCGCTGATGTCTGATTTACACGCTGGGGTTACAGCACAGGTGTTGGGTGTAGACGACGGTGTAGGTGGAGTACCTGTCTACGACAAAGGCTACACTACCGTCAGTAATTTAAACGGCACCGTCAAAGGACCGCTGGAAATCTTTAAGCGACTGGCAGCAGTTGGTGATCCAACCATCTACCAAGCCTATCAGTTCTGGGCAGCGGCCAAGCGCGGTAAGCGATTGCTTGGAGAGGGCAGAGAACAGAACATTGACCTATCTGGTATTGGCTTTGCCCAAGCACTGGAAAACAAGTACCCCATGTTTGTGGACATCCAGAAGGACTGGGTCAAGTTTAACAACGGCCTTGTGAAGTACCAGATTGACACTGGCGTTATCTCCAAAGAGATGGGCGTAGAGTGGATGAAGTACGCCGACTACCTTCCTTTCTACCGTCAGCTAGAGGGTGAGGACACTGTCGGTCCCAAGATATATCAGAGCATTTCCGGGGTTAAACCAACATCAACTCTTAGGGGTAAAGACGCACCGATAGCTGATTTTCTTGAAACCATTGTCCGCAACACCCATGCTGCCGTTCAGGCAGGTATGAAAAACGTGGCAGCACAACGGGCTGGACAACTTGCTGTTGATGTTGGTATTGGTGAAAAGCTAGATGGTCCTGACACTGGACATGACATCATCACTGCCCTTGAGAATGGTAAACAAGTCTTTTACCGTGTTGGTGATGATCTGTTCGTAGATGCAGTGTCTAGTTTAAACATACCGGAACTACCGTTCCTTAGCTTTTTAACTGCCCCGTCAAATCTGTTGCGTAACCTTGTGACCAAAGACCCCGGATTCATGCTAACCAATTTAATGCGTGACTCTGTCTCTGCCTACGTTACTAGCGGTGCAAACATAAGGCCGATAATTGATACTGTCCAAGAGTTTACTAGCGCCGCTCGGGGTAAATCCCCAGTGTTTGAGATGTTAAAGAGGGCTGGTGCGGTTGGTGGGTATGACTACGCCAAAGGTGTTGAAGCTAGTACCAAGAACTTTGCTAAACAACTTAGGAAACGTTCAGGTACTCAAACTAAAACCGAAAAGATTTTAAAACCAGTCACGGGTATCTGGGATTTTTTGGAAAAGGGAAGCGAAATATCCGACGCTGCCACTCGTATTGCTGTGTTTAAAGACACCTTAAAACGCACTGGCAATGAAGCAGAGGCGGTGCTTCAAGCACTGGAGGTGATGAACTTCAACCGTAAGGGTAGCTCTGCCCTGATTCGGATTGTCACGGCAGGGGTTCCGTTCCTTAACGCCCGTATGCAGGGCTTAGATGTTTTGTACCGGGCCGGTATCCGTCCTATCTTTAGCGGAACCAATCCTACAGAGCGGGAGAAGGCAATCCAACGTGCCTTCTTTGTACGTGCAGGGATGATCATGGGTATCAGCTTGATGTACGCAGCGGCGGTCAAGGACGACCCGGAGTACGAAGCCCAAGAGGAAGAAACCAAAGACAACAACTGGCTTGTTACGGACCTTGGAATCAGGATACCTACCCCGTTTGAAGTTGGGTTCTTGTTTAAAACATTACCCGAGAGGATTTACCGCTGGGCCTTCTCTGGTTCCGACACAGCAGAGGAGTTTTCTGATTCCATGAAGCGCGGTTTAGTTAGCACCTTTGCATTTAACCCAGTCCCGCAAGCTGTTCTTCCTCTTGCCGAAGCAATTGCTAATTACTCAACATTCACAATGAGGCCAATCATTGGGCAGAACCTGCTTAGTCTTGATCCTAGTTATCAAGTTGGACCAAGCACATCTCTCATGGCAGAGAAGGTGGGACAAGCACTAGGTGTATCTCCCATGAAGGTAGATCACATCTATAAGGGCTACACCGGAACAATGGGTATGTACTTGGTAAACACACTGGACACCATGTTTGACCTGTTTAGTGATAACCCCCGTCCTGCGAAGAGGTTTGAACAAATGCCAATCTTAAAACGCTTCTTAATTGACAAAGAAGCCAGAGGTAATGTCACAGCGTACTATGCGTTTAAACACGCTGTAGACGAAGCGGTTAGAACAACCAACATGCTGGACAAGCAAGGGAGCGAAGAAGCTGGTGACTACCAAGAGAAGAAGGCAGGTCTGCTTGATTTTAAGAAGTACGTAAGTAATCTGGATAAACAGATGACCAAACTTCAAGACGAGGCAAACATGATACGATCATCAGGTATGTCAGCCAAAGAGAAGAGAGATGCTCTCTTGGAAATTTCCCAGATTCAGAATGAACTGGTAAGTGACATCAGGGAAATCAAGAAGATGGCGAAGGAAACATAAGTTTTTCAATGGTATCGTTTAAACAGGACAACTCCGTTTTCTTGGTAACGTGCCACATCCTCTTCTGCCCGTGCAAACCATTGAACGAACCCCGATGGCAGTCTTCGCAAAGAGGTATGCAGAGGTACTGCATACCCTGCTCAATGTGATGGGCTTCACTTGGCCCCGGCTGATTACACACAGAACAAGGTAGCGACTTCACCTTAGCCAAGCGAAGCCTCTCCGTTTTATTGAGCTTGTTATTCATTGCCTGATCGCTGCCGCTATAGCAAGACTCCCGTATCCTTCCATGCCTAGTTTCTCGCACAACAGAGCAAACTTCTCTTGGTCATCGTAGTGGAACTGGATGTACAGCCGTGGTTCTAACGTGACAATGTGGTCGTAATGAGTTTCATCTAATTCTCCGTACTCACAGCGAATTTCTTTAGTTGTTTTGTGCCGGTAAACAAAAACCGTTGCTTCTAAGTTGTTCATTTTAATTAAACATGGATTTTTCAGGAGCGTCAGCCATGACCTTTGCCATGATGTACTCATTTGATTCGTTCATTAGCTTGGTTACTTGCATCTCTGTAGCGTTTATAGACATGATCGCCATGTCACCGTTAATTTCAGCAATGATGACGGCGTTGTTGTCGGCATGGGTGTAGCACTTACCAAGCATACTTACCATCATGGCGTAATGTGTATACATTTCTGTATTACCACGGCATTTATCCAGAACATAAGCAACGTCAGTAAGCAACAACTTGGAAAGTTCCTCAAAGGTTTTCATTGTGAACCTCGCTAATTTCAATCAGTTTGTCCAAATAATGACGAGCTTTACGCAGATCGTTTACACCACCTTTATCCTTCCAACGGCTCACATATTTGATTACGTTACCTTCAAAGTAACCAATCTTGTTGGCAGCAATGTAATCCCAAGGCTGGATAGGTTGTTCCTTGTAGTGGGTTCCTGCCACCTGTATATCATTTGCGCTCATTCGTTGCCTTATCAATTTGTTCTCTGATCCACTTTGGCCCACCGAGTTGCAACAGCTTAACCCGCTGGCTCTGCGTCAGCTTGATTGTGTAAACAACAGCCAGTGGTTCACTGGGTTGCTTTTTGCTCATGCCACCATCCTGTCTTCCGCATTTGCCATTGTGATGGCGAGTGCTTCTGTTTCCATGTATTTTTCTGGGGGCGTGTGTAGGTCTACGTCCACTGGCTCTAGGGTTATGTTGGTCAACAAGCGCCCATTGAAGCCGGGGGCTGTAACAACGCAGTGGTAACCCTTCCAGTCAAACTCCCGTAACCCACGAACGTGAGACTTAACAACCGACCCGCTTGAACGTCGGTGTTCTCTTACGAAGTGTATGATCTTCCGTGGCTTGCCGTCTACATTCACAACCGTATCCCGATCAGCAAAATATGCTGAAGTGTGTTCCTTGGCTACGCTAAACGTAACCCGGTGGCCGTCTTTGCGTACACCAACTGACCACTGATCTTCCCTGCGTTTCCACCACAGCAGCAGTTGCCGAAAAGTGGATTTTAAAAGCTTCTCATGTGCAGTCTGGTCGCGGTTTTCTTCGGCTATCGCTAAAGATGGTAAGCACCACTTCCTAAGATGTGCCGTTGATTGCCGCGCACCTCTCACACCCTTGAAGCCACTTTTTTTACGCTTGTGGGTTATAGATACGAATACCTGTTGCATCTCATTAGGTATTCGTATTTCCCCGGTGGGTGTAACTACTATCCAACACCAAAACCAAAACGTCTTTGGTTTCATTTCCTTGCCAGCTTCTGTGCTTGTAAGTTCGACGCACAGGCCAAATTGATATGGAGTACCACAAATCATTTCCACAGATTCTGGTAATCTTTTGTTCTTTATGCAAAACGCAAATCTTGGGTGCATTTCCTCTTTGGTATCGTATTTTTTTGGTATAAGGTAGGCGCTTGCAATTGAAACAAGAGGTACATCACTGTCGATTGTGGGGTGTTTTTTAAACTCTATTTCCATAGGCGTTGGCACATAGATGCCCATCTTCTTGATGGCGCTCACATCCTTCTTTTCCAACCATGATCCGTGTATTGCTGGAACTTGCATGGAGTAAAAACAATCTTCCAGCCCATCTAAAAGACCGGTAAATGTCTCAGTATCCGGTTCTTTCTGTGTCCGCTTAACTTTAGTTCTTGGCGTCTTATTTTTGGGCTTTGGTTTTTCTTTAATTTGCAAGTTCGCGTCTTGATAAACCGGCGCAACAGGTTGAGGCTCCTCGTCTTCATATCCAAAAAAATCAATCAGCCATTTATCCATCTCAGCACGAAATTCTTGGGTGATATATTCGCCCGGTCCCATCTGCATTTTTGGTTTCATGTTTTTCCCCTGATACTGTGAAGTACTTGCACAAATGTTTGGTAATCCGTTGCGGTGCTGAACCGCACGGGGTCTTTGTCATAGGTGTCGTGATTCAGCGCCGTGCCGTCGTGATCAACTCGGGCTAGGTTCTTTTCCCAGATGCGGATTGCATGGTTTAAACGCTCTTCTATGGTCTGTTGTGACCACGGCTTCTTTGGTGCCAAGTCCAAGCGCATCTTCTGTTCGCGCTCAATGCGCTCAAACTCGTCGTCTTCAGTGATCATTGTCATTCTCCATATCTTTGAGCATTTGGTTTAACACAATCATTTTTTTCATTGCCGCCATTTGTTGATTGTGAGCAAACTCCGCAGCTTCGCTAAATGCTTTTTGGGCTGCGTACAAGTCGCTGATTTCCTCTTTGATTTCTTGTTTCGTTTTCATGTGTTCTTCTCCTTCAGTTTGGCTTCAATGGCTCGGGCATCTTTGATTGTTATGTATGGATTTACATTTGAGTCTGATGTTCCAATGCGACTGACTGCACTCCAAATCTCCTTATCCGTCAGCCCTACCCATTCGCGTTTGGGTGCATTGCAGATTTCGCACTGCTCACCGCGCAACCAGCCATGACTGCACCGCCAGTTATCCATTGTTGCGCTCCTTCAGTTTGGCTTCCACGGTACGGGCAAACTCGATCCACTTGCTGCCGTAGACATTGTTTACATCAAACAAATCAAGTATCTCTTCTGGTTCAAGCCCTACCCACGGGCGCTTGGTGTAGCTTGCGTACAGACTGTCGTTGCAAACATACCCTTCGCAATCTCCTCGCTCAGTGGCCTCGCAATTCACACAAGCCCCGTTTACAAACTTGCAAGGCTTTACTTCTTGCTCAGTATGTTGAGTCATTTTTCTTCCTTAGAATAATTTGGGCTTTGTACATCCCTGCGCGATACGCTATTTTTGACTTTAGATCAAACTCAGCAGACGCTATTGCAACTTCTTCATCCGTCAGCCCTACCCACGGGCGCTGTGCTTTGGGTGGGGTGTCAAACACAGGCAGGGTGCCGAACAACTTTGCCACCGGCTCCTGCTCTGGCTGTGCTGCGGGTGGGCTTCTGTGCATTATTGGTTCTCCGTCATCATCAAAATACACTTCCCGCAAACTCCATGCGCTAATCACCGGCTCTTGTTCTATTTCTTGCCCAAGGTCAGCCAGTTTCTTTAACGCTTGCTCCTGCGCCAGCGCGGTGCGAAGGGCAAGTGCCGCCCTCAACTGGATGTCTGGATTCTCAGAGTCCAACGCCTCCAGCGCCTGCTGCATTACTTCTCTGTCAGTCATGTGTTCTTCTCCTTTAAAAGGTTGGTGGCGTAAACCATTCCTGCAATGAAATATTGGTGGTCAAACATTGGGTCTTCTCCGCTTGGCATATCCTGTTCGGTCAACTCTACCCACGGGCGCTGTGCTGCTTTCTTACCATCTGCAAAACCTCGCTGATACACGATCAGTAACGTGTCGGCATAGACCTGAGTGTCATCATCATCGTCCAGCTTGGCTTTCGCCGCTTGGCGCTTTGAATTGAATCCGGTCATGTGTTTCCCCTTGCTCTTATAGCTTTGGCGGCGCGTGTGCCGTAGATGCTCACACCGGTAGGTATGTGCTTGTCGCAGATTGTTTTCTCTGCCAACTTCGCGCATTCCTCACGCTCGGCAGCGGCAACAAGGTTGGCAAAGGCCTCAATGTCAGTTTCTTGCTCATCGTAATATGGTTGCAGACCCGCCTCCCGCGCCATGCGGATGATGTCGTTTTGAGTCATGCCAAGTACCCCAGCATAAAAGCAAACGCTGCTATCGACACCAGCGTGATCAACACCACGATGCCAGCCTCCAGCCACGGGTTCATGTATTGTTCGTCATCGTCTTTCATTTAGCTTCCCGCTTTCAACATGGCGTCAGCACATTGATAAGAAAAATCTGCAAGGTCAATGAATTTATATTTTTGATGGTAGTCAGGATCATCAGACAACATTGCTTGCATTGCCTTGGCCGCAAAATAGTCGCGCAGGGTCATGCCTGTGTATTCGTGGTGTTCAAAATCCGCGCTCGGAAACGCTGGGCCTCCTGTGTTATTCATGCAAACTCCTTTACTTTGAGCGCATAGACCGTGTACAGGTAATTTGACCTTTTGTTTTTCTGGTCAGCTTCTGCCTTGGCCTTAACTCTGTTTTGATACTGGCCGTGGATAGTAAAGCTTTCCCAGTAAAGATTTCTCCCTCCATACGGCTCTTTTAAGTGTTTTCGCACAATCCAAACAATCTTCATGTCAACTCCTTCAGTTGTGCCTGTAAACGCTTGTGAAAGCTATCCTCGCCGTCAGAACTAAGGTTCATTTCGTTTCTCCTTTAATTTTCAGGCAACGGTAGCGGTTCGTTACGTTCATGGATGCCGCAGCCGCTTCACACAACGCAGCAGTTTCAAACTGCGCCATCGGACGCCAATCTGTAGCGGTGGTGTAACTACCGTGAGCAACAATAGTCCACAGCATTAGGATGTAGCTCATTTGCTTCTCCCAATCATGTTGGCTGGATGTATCAGCCACTTGGTTCCAAGGAAGCGCACGGACTTGACCCATGCGCGTTGGTTGTGCCTGTCGATGTTACGCATACCGCTGTTGAAGTGCTTACGCACTCGGGTGAGCATATTGATCTTCATGCAGCCGCCTTTAGGAAAGCCAACGCTGCTTTCTTCTTGGCGTAGTACCGCTTTGCGTATGCCCGTGCCCGTGCCCTCTTTTCATCCGCAGTTTTCTTTAGAACAGTGTTGTTGTTAACTGTCTTTTGCAATTGTTGAATAGCCATAACTGCATCCAGCAGAATAATGTTTATTTGCTTTTGTTCTTCTTCCAAAGCAGCGATACGTTTAAATATGTTCAGGTTCATGTTGTTTCCTTGTGTAACTTGTCGAGTAGTTCTTGCGGTTTCTTTTCAGTGATCCAAAATCCAGTGGCGTTTACACTCATTCCTTTGTCAGTCATCTCCTCTACGGTCATGCAACGACGGTCTACCCCGTGTTTACCCTTGCGGTGCATATCAAATGCCTTGATGCTGTTGAAGTACTCTTTACAGCCTTGGCATTGGTTCTTATCCCCTTTAAGCAGCTTCATTGGTTGCCTCTTTAATCAAGCAGGTAGATAACTCATTGGTGATAATTTCAGCAAACGATGCACCACTGGGGAACCTCATCTGCGCTGCGGTGTTGGCTTCTATCATCTTGATACATTTATTGACTGCCTCGTTGTACCCTTGGATGTAGGGGTTGCCGTCTGCCATTCGTAAGAGAATTGCTTCCCTGATGATCTTTGCCATTGCAAGTTTCTTTTGCTTGGCAAACTTCTTTAAACGAACGTGTTCATCTGACTCAAGGTAAGTCATAAAGGGCATCAGCCGATTAGAAGGAATTGTTTTTTTCATGTTTCCATAGCCCAAAGGTAGTCACTATTTCATCAAAGATGGATTGAGCTACAGAGTCTCCGTTAAGTTGTGACCGGGAGTCGATCCTGCATTGATTACATAGAAACGCCGCTGTTTCGTTTTCATCGTCCAGATCAATGTGGTATGTATCTGAAATGAACCGCTGAAACTCTGGATCACGGCAGATCATTCCCGCCGTCTTGACTCGGTTGTTGTAGACCGTCGCTGACTCATCATCTTGGATGCGAACCAGCGCACAGGCATATCGTGCCCCGACAAAATCCCGGAGCAACTCGCTAGGGATTTCATCTGGGTGTAGAGACAGCGTCAGAACAAAACCTGTCCGGTCTTGTTTCAACGCCACCTTTCTCGCTTCAAATTGAAGTGCCATGATCAAAAGGGAATATCGTCCGCGAAGTCCTGCGGAACAGGTTGTTGCGACTGACGGTTAGCTTGCGCTTGACCTTCAGGAACAAAACGATTCACCGCAAGAGACAGGAACGTATGGCCTTTCTTGTCTTGCTTCTTCCAGCCACTCAGCTTGATCACCATGATGTCGCCATCCATCTGAACATTGGTCATGTCCTTGATGTTTACAGCAAGCGAACCCCAGTAGTCAGGAGACTTCTCGGTCTTCTTGGTTGCATTAGCACGGAGTGATCCGCTATCGGGTAGTTCTTTGAACTCAGTTTTGTACTCAGCCATTTTTAGCCTCTTTCAGTTGTTGTTTCAGGTTTGCAAAATACGACAGCACATCTTGGTACAGATTCAGATGGGTCTTCTTCAGGGACTCCAGTTGAAGCTGGTTACTAATCCAATAGCTGTTTAAACTCTCGACATCCTTGCAGATGTTTGTGTACTCAATCATTGAGTCTGCAAACAACTTTCTGCTTTCGTCGCCGTTGTCCCACTCAGTGGGCTGCAAGGGTAGCCGCGCCTTCTTCACTTCTTTGGGAACTTCCTTCTCCTCTTCCTTCTCAGGTAGGTCTTCACCAGCGTAGATGTAAAGACCCAGCCCGTGCATAGCCACTGCCTTTGTAAGACAGCGCATGAGGGATGTGTTTACATTAAAGGCATCTACCTTCTCTGTTTGGTCTTTGCCGTACTTGTCCTTGAAGGTTCTACCTGCAATGGAGATAGGGGCATTGCGACTGTTCATCACTGGTAGCCAGCAAGTCACAGGCTTCCCAAAGATGGTCACAGACACCCAGACCATAGCTGTATCACCTACGGTCATGAACGGTTGTCCATTGAACGTACTCACCGCAAAGTCAGCCTTGGGGTCAGCCTTGAGTACCTCCGCCCATGCCCATGCCCATGACAGGTAGGACAGTCCGTTCTTTGTTTCCTTGTGGTCATTGACGTTGACCTTTAACAAATCAATTTGATTCATATGATTAATCCTGCTGGAACATTTTTATCAAGCATCGGATGCCAGTAAACCTTAGCAAAATACTTATCCATTAATGACAAATCATTAAATGTCTCAATATCTATTTGCTCTGAAATAACAACCTGAACGATTTTTTCTTTATCCAGCTTCTTGGACCTAAAGTCCCAAGGATGGAGCATTGCTTTGCCTGAATTTATTTCAATAACTTCACCCAAACAAACATCCAAAACATCTGTATCGTCCTTTACAAAAATTGCGAACATGTTGCAATCTTTGGACATACAGTCCATAAGAGAGTAATGCCACTTTGTTTCGGCTTGCTCCTTCCTATTCTTTATGTCTTGTAAAGCCATTGCCTTGTTTAATCTTTCCTCGTAACCAAGTTCAACCATAAGGTCAAACACTTTTCCGCGCAATGCATACAGCCTTTCGCATAAATCGTCTTCTTGGCAAAATTCCCCAAGAATACTGAATGCCTCTTGGTAAATATTTAACAAAGCAGGAAACGTGTCACGCTCCTGAATGTTTTTGTCATCACTGTTATTCATTTGTTAGTTCCTTTTGATATTGACTACACCACTGGTTCACACCGCAATAATTACCTGTGCATCGTTTGGGTTCCCCTTTCCTTGTTTCAACGTAACCTTTCTCCTTCTCTGCCAACTCGTTTGCCTCCTCAATGGATTTAAACAACTTGATCGCAGTCTTCCTTCCTTCTCGCTTCACAGCAAAGACAGTCTCTGACATCCACCGCTCTTCGTCGGTGCAGTCCTGTAGTTCTTCGTTAAAGTCCCTTGCAACCTTTGCCTTCTGATGCATCCGCAGTCGATCACGGACAAAGGTCTCAGCGGTGTATGAGTCCCAGACCGGGATATCCACCACGACAATGGGTGACTGAGGGTAGTTCTCTTTCGTTTCGTGTTTGGTGTAGTCCCGGAGCATTGCACAGACCTTTAGACCTACTACCCGTTCTCTCTTGACGGTCTCAACCAACCACTTGTACAGGTTCAGTTGCTCTACCCATTCACGTTTCTCTTTCATCACCGACCAGACGGAGGTGAACTTGTAGTCCCACAAGATGATCCCTGCCGGGGTCACCTCTTGGATATCAATCGCACCACTCACTGTGGTTCCTTCCAACTCCGTAAACAGACGCTCTTCCTTGATGAAGTTCTTGGTCTGTATCTCCTCAAACCTTGAATGCAGGGCAGTACCAAGGAATGCATAAAGCATCTCAGAGATGTCCTGCTCCAGCGCATCGTCGTACTGTTCGCGTAACCTTTGCACCTTGGGAGGAGACAGTAGCCCTGTTACACTGTACTCACTCTTGCCCTTGCTGTACCTGTCCTTGCTCATCATCTCGACGAGAGGCTGCGGTAGATCGTATCGGTTGGTAATTTTCAATTGGAGTCCTTTCAATGAAACACAATAATAGTGATGTTAGCACAGAAATGCAAGCGATATCAAAAATTATTTTTGGTGAGCCTGCAAGCAAGGCAAACTCACGCAGACTTGTTCACTTCGGAGGGATGTCCAGACTGATCAAGTCGGACAAAGCACTAAGCTATGCTGATGCGTTTAAACAACAGTGGCAACCAGAGCCGGTGTTGTTAACCGGTGATCTTCGGGTGACCATGCATATCTATTACGCATCACGGAGACCGGACTTAGACGAGAGTCTTATTCTTGACCTGATGCAGGGGATAGCTTATGTAAACGACAGACAGGTGAAGGAACGCCATGTGTACTGGGGACTTGACCCTGAGTCCCCGAGGTCACTGATTAAAATTGAAACCATCGCGGAAGTGGCTCCCAAAAAAATGCCCCGGCAGAAGCGGGGCAAAGCCCCGGCAATCGCGGGGTAGGGGAGGAGACAACCAACCCACATTATAGAGGATTATTTATGGACATCGTTGATTACGCCCAACATCTCATGGCCTTGGAGCGGATGCTCAAGGAAGCCCACTCACTGTGCCTTGACAAGAACTACATGGACGCAGGGAGACTGACCTACGACATCATTGATGAAGCCCGGAAGCTGTCGATGTGTTTACATTACATGGACGCCCAAGAAAATTCTTTAAAAAAGATTGCCAACTAAGAAAATTCTGGTACAGTAGAGTTGTTGCTGTGGAAAGCGACTACTGAAAGCCGTTTACTCATGCCCCTGCCCTTGGTGAAATCCTAGGGTTTCCACCGGGGGCAGCAGTAAACGGCTTTTTTCATTTCCACAGCATCCGTACTCCACACGATAGCAAGCGTTCAACCTGACGGCGTGGAAGCAAAGGGTTACACGGTACGTCTATGACTAGGGGGCAGTTCCCGAACAATCCGTGCGGCTGGTCGAATCATCAAGCCGAGGGGTTAAGGTAACTTAACATGATGATCCACGTAAGTGGGGTGAAGCCATTCCTTCCTTCCTCTTCATTGGGGTAGGGGGGTCTTTGGGTGAAATTTATTAAACGTCCGCCTCAAGCGGACATAACTAGGGGTAACAGGATGAACTATGGAATTGAGTTAGCAATACTGCAGTCAGAGTGGGAAGACACAATAAAGGCTGACGGGGGTCATTGTCCAGTGTGTGATCGGTGGGGTAAGATTTATCCACGGGGTATCAATAGCACAATGGCAAGGTCTTTGATCTGGTTAGCCTCACGGGGTCCATCATGGGTAGATGTTCCCAACACAGCACCTACGTGGGTTCTTCGGTCCAATCAGTTGCCTACATTGCGTTGGTGGGACATGGTAGAACGCAATGACTCAGACAAAACAGAAGAGGTCAAACATTCAGGAATGTGGCGGGTGACAGAGTACGGCAGACTCTTTTCAGAGAACAAAATATCTGCCCCCGATAAGGTTTTTACCTACAATGGTGAGGTCGTTGGTCGTAGCGTTGTGATGACCCAGATCACGCAGTGCTTTAAACAAGAGTTTGATTACAGGGATGTCTTTAACTCTTTTAACGGAGAACAGCATGGCTCGTGATTACAAGGCAGAACAGGCTTACGATGGCAGTCCTGCCGTGAAGAAGAAGAGAGCGCAGCGCAACAAAGCGCGGCGGATCATGGAGAGAGAGGGAGTGGTACACAAGGGTGATGGTAAGGATGTAGACCATAAGACCCCTCTCAGTAAAGGCGGCACGACTGTGCGGGGCAACCTTGCTGTTAAGTCTGCCAGCGCCAATCGTTCGTATAAAAGAAATCCCAACGGCTCAATGAAATGAACGCAGAGTTCATCGAACAGTTTCACTTTGGTGAGACTGCAAGGGTAAGCTGTCCCTATTGTTCATCGGACAGGAAAAATCAAAGAAGCAAAGACATGGTTCTGACCCGTAAATCTGACGGGGCAGTTGTTTACACATGTCATCATTGCTCGGCCACAGGATCAGTACAACCTAAAACAACGGAGAGAAGAATGCAACCAAAACTAGCGGCAGTACCTAGTCCAGAGATTATCCAAAACCAGCTACAGAGTCATCACTATGACTGGTTAAAGAGCCGGGGGATTAGTAAAACGACGGCAGACAAGATGAAGCTGTTCGCCGCCTCAAAGTTCTTTAACAAACTCGGGGCAGAAAAAGATTCAATAGGCTTTCCTTATTACCGCAACGGTTCTTTGGTAGCAGCCAAGTACCGCAGCTTCCCTGACAAAGCGTTTACACAAAACGACGGCGGCGCACATGACTTCTTCGGGATCGACCATGTAGAGAAAGGACAGCCCATCATTGTTGTCGAGGGAGAAATTGACTGCCTTACATTGATAGAGGCAGGAATAAACAACGTGGTGTCAGTGCCTTCAGGCGCTCCGGTGAAAGTGGCAGACGGAAAAGTTCTGCCTAGTGAGGACAAGAAGTTCAGCTTCGTATGGAACGCTGTAGAGATACTTGATGCAGCACCTTACGTCATTCTTGCAACGGATCAGGATGTACCGGGGCAGGCTCTTGCTGAAGAGTTAGCAAGGAGAATCGGTAAGGACAAGTGCCGACTTGCCAAGTTCTCTGGAAAGGATTTGAACGAGGTGTACAACGACCCCTCACAGCATGACGACCCCTCACAGAGAATACAGGATATCCTAGATTCCGCAGCCCCGTACCCCGTCGCCGGTCTGTCGCAAGCGGCCACCTATGAGGATCGTTTAAACGATTTGTATGCCAAGGGGTCCGGGAAGGGGTTCAGCACCGGTTACCCGTCCGTCGATAACGTTTACACCGTCGCACCTAGTCAACTCACGGTCATCACCGGATATCCCTCCAGCGGGAAGAGTAACTTCGTTGACCAGCTAATGGTCAATTTAGCACGGGCGCATGATTGGAAGTTCGCCATCTGTTCGTTTGAAAATCAGCCCGAGATACATATCAGCAGGCTGATGGAGATGTTTACACATAAGCGGTTCTTTGACGGCGCACAGAGAATGTCCGACTCAGAGAAGACCCATGCGTTCAAGTGGGTCAATGAGCATTTTCTTTTCATCGATACGAACGGGGAAGAGCCATCTACCCTAGAGTCGATCCTCACAAGGGCAAAGGTCGCCATAAAAAGAATGGGCATCAGGGGGCTGGTCATTGACCCGTACAACTACATTGAACTGAACAAAACAAACAGCACTGAGACCGAGGCGATCAGTCATATGCTGACCAAGGTCCAGCAGTTTGTCAAAGCCCATGAACTGCATTGCTGGTTTGTCGCCCATCCATCAAAGGTAAACCGAACGGGTATTGAGCAGCCCCGGCCAGATGGCATGAGCATCTCAGGGTCGATGGCGTGGTGGGCTAAGACCGATTGCGGCATCACCGTACACCGTGGTGATGGGAATGTGGTCGAGATAGCGGTCTGGAAGTGCAGGTATCGGTGGGTAGGCACTCAAGGCGAAACCACTTTACTCTACAACAAAGTGGCAGGGACGTACTCCGAAAACCTCGACAACTTCTGATTGTTTAAACAGAGTAAAGAACGACATAAGAAAACTTATGCGGGGTAAAAAATCTTACAGGCTCACCAGATGAGCCTAATGTTTAAACAGTCGTTTTGTTTTGTCAGTTTTGGCAGTACCGAAATCAGGCGTATCAAGCGTATCAGTGATGTTTAAACAGAGAAGGGGGCCAATGCCCCCTTTTTATGTCCCCTTGTTTGCGTGGTAAATCGCGGTCAGGAATTCAGCGTAAGAACCCATGAATCGCGGATAGCCATCCTTACCCTGTACGTATACGACCCAGCGGCCCTCATAAGCCACGTACAAGCCACGATCAGGGGCAGAGGGTATCTCCACCGCCAGTCGGGGATATTTAAGAGCAGGATGGAACGGTAAGCCACTGTCTACAACCTTAACTTTCAAAAACTTGCTTTAGCAAGTCGCTGATGCGGACCTGATGTTCAGGCTCGACGGTCAGGTAAATGTCTTCCAGCAGTTCTATCATGGTCGGGGCAGCGGCGATCAGTCGAGCGTTTAAACACTGGCTCCTAAGTGCCAGAGTTTTGGACCGACAATCGGCTATCCTGAGTTCCCCGAATGAGGTCTGGCACCAGACAGTCTGACCTGTAGACCACCAAGGTGCGCCGAATGGGTTAGAGGCCATCTGGAACCTCCTCGCCCATCCTCGATGCCACGTAGCACCTCATGGCGGCGATCAAGGGGGTCGGGCCGAAGTAGTACGGGAAGTGACTCATAGGCCAATCTCGCCCAGCTTTCCACTCCCTGACCACCCCGTTGTGTGTAGAGTACGGCGCGGTTGTGATTCCCTCCCGCTCAATGATCGGGCCACCGAAAGCCCAGTCGGTTGAGTAAGGCGGGGCAGTGCAGTCCTTATTAATCGGCTCATTTGATGCCAAATTGTGGACGGCAATATTCAGGGCAGCGCCCGTCAGTTCAGATTTTTTCATTTCATGCTCCAAAAATAAAGAAAGAATGGGAAGCCCCAAACGGCGGTGCCAATGATCCCCTGCACCAGTACCCAAAAGAATTGCTTCATACGGTCACCTCCCACTGAAAGCGAGTAAAGATTGACCGCTCATCACGGCGAACTGGGTGTCCATCTACCATGATGACAAGAGTGCCCTCCCCGTAAAGTTCGCCGCGCACGTAGGCCCGTGCAGCGCGGACTGCGGCCGCGAGAGTCGGTGCGCTCCTGCTACTGCCAAGAAAGCTAAAGTTATTTGATGCTGTCCATGTAATTTTCATACGGTCATCAGTGGGTTTCCCCCCTGCCTCATAGTGCTAGTTTGATTTGTTTAAACGATGTTGATGCCAGTGCCGACGCATCATTGACTCGGACGTTGTTGGGGTAGACACCGGAAACATCCAACCCGATACCGATACCAATCACCGTCACGCCGAGGCGCTCCAGTGCATCGACATTTGCCCTTGCGAATTTCTTATCGCCATCACCGTCGGTCAGCACAAACAGAATGCGCCGTGCCTCGCTGCGCTTGAGCAGCAGGTCACCACAGAATCGAATGGCGGCGGCGTCGTTGGTTGCCCCGTTTTCCGAGACGCATTCCAGCGCCTTAGCTGTCTTGACAGTCGGTGCGCCCCAATCAGCGATTTTGCAGACCGTCCTCCCGAATGCAGCCACCATCACCTCGCCGCCTGCGGCCTTGACCGCCTGATGCAGAGCCACTACCGTGGGGACGGCGTGTTCCATAAAGCACTCGATTTTTGCGGTCTTGGCGTTGACTTTATTTTCGTACATTGAGTAGCTGACATCCAGCAGGATCACAACCGCCGAATCAATTCCCTCAATCTCATCCCGGCGTTTAAACACTCGGTCAGAGCCGACTGCCAGTGAGGGCAGAGCCTTGACATTGAGCGATCCAGCACGGCGGTTGATGGCCCAGTCGCAACGCGCCGAATTGTCAAAAAGGGTTTTGACCTCATATTTCAGCCGCCCCCCAGCAGTCGAGCGGGTATCAAAGTCACGGTAGCCGGGGGCCAGCGGCCTATCCCACGCCGGGGCTGCATCATCGCGGCTGTAAGTGCCGCCCCCGCCAGCATCACCAGCATCTGGGCAGGTAGGCTCTACCTCACGGGCAGGACCGTCAGCAGCAGGCGCAGTTGCAGGGCCAGCCTCACCGCCGTTGGCATCGCCGTCACCAGCCTCACCAGCAGCCTCACCAGTGCCATCAGGACCGTCGCCATCGTCTGCCTCGCCAGTGCCCTCAGAATCGTCACCAGCGCCATCGTCGCCCTCGCCTGTACCCTGACCCCCAGATTCGCCGTCGGCCTCGCCTGAGTCCTCTCCAGCCTCGGTACTATCACCATCGTCGCCAGCCTCCCCCGGTTGACCATCGTCGCCCTCATCGTCGCCCTCATCGTCGCCCTTACCGTCTTGTGGCTGGTCTTGTGGCTGGTCTTGCGGCTGGTCTTGTGGCTGGTCTTGTGGAAGAGCCTGTAGTTGGTCAAAGACCCACCGTGCCACGGCCAGTGTGTCAAAGCTGTTTAAACATGAGTCGATCCTCTTGCTGGCCTCATCGAATATGGGACCGAGACCCTGTGCCAGTGGAACGCGCCGTGCATACCGACGGCCGTGGACGGCCAGTGCGAACGGGTATTGCTGGGGGTCTGCCCAGTCGATTTTCGCGGCCAGTGCCTCGGCCACCATGCCATTGATCAAGGATGTCAGCAGGCCAGTGATGTTGCCCGTCAGGCCAGCCTTGATGCCTTGGCGCTCGATCCAAATGTCCTCCACGGCGTTGTGCAGACTGTCCACATATCGACGGCCATCACGCGCCAAGAAGTCGGTGTACTTGCGGTGCAAGAGTTCATGCACCACAAAACCAACGTACCGTTCCAGCATCGTCTTGTGAACGATGGCGTCAGCAGCAACATCTTTGAGAATGATGCGGCCAGACTGGCTGATGGCAGCAGTCGGTACACAAGGTGACCACTCAACAGTCACCGGGCGCAGGGACAGAGCAGAGCAGACCTTATGGCAGGCCGCCTCGACGGCCTCATGAAGTTCGTAGCCGCGCATTAGATTTCCCCTTCGATCAGTGATATATCAATACTCGCAATCCTGATGGCCTCCAGCGCCAGCAGGGACTCAGGCGGCTGCTTGGATGCGATAGTGGTAGCCCATGCCTCATCGACTGACAACAAGTCCAGCGCCCGAATGAACGCCACTAGCTGGCGCAAAGAAGGGGCGTCAACGATGTCGCCTGTATCCACCTTTGCACGGGCCAAGTTGATGGCCTTGACCACGTGTCGGGCGAGGCGGTCAGTGCAGTTGGTATGACGCACCAGTGCCTGTACCTCGGTCTCTTGGGGTAGATATTTAAACGGTAGCACTCTCGCAAAACGGTCCAGCAGGGATGAGTTCATGGACCGAGTGCCAGCATAGCGGCCTGAGTCATCACCATTGCCGAGAGTATTGTCGGCGCCCATGACCATCACACCAGCAGCACGGGACCAGACTTGACCGCCAATGTTCACGTGAGAATTTGGCTCCAGCAGAGCATTCATCACGGCCAGATTTGCAGGGTCTGCAGTGGAAATCTCATCGAGCAAAATGACCGCGCCGGGGGTTACAAAGGCCCTCAGGAAGTCGCCCGGTACAAACTGAGTCCCGCCATTGACCAGACCAACAGCGCCCACAAAGTCCTCGGGGCTTGTGTGCTTCGTAAAGTTGATGCGTGTAAACATCCGGTCAGTCTTCGCGGCCCACTGCTTCGCAGCCTCTGATTTCCCGGTCCCTTTCGGACCGCCCAGCCAGATATTTTCCCCGGTCCTCTGCGCCAGCACCAGATGGCGGATCAGTGTCTCGGTCCAAATGTAGTGGGGGTCCACCGGCGGTGAGTCAGGATGACCCCAGAGATCGATGGTGAGGGGTTGGCCGCGACGGTCTCCCACGGGTACATCAAAGGCACGGGCGCAGGTCTCAGTGCCTACAGGCGAGGCTATCACGGTCATCACCGCCGCCTTGACGGTGTCAGTCGCCCCCGCCAGTGCGTCGTTTATCGGGCGGATGGCAGCAGCCACGGCAACAGCAACAGCAGCAGCGACATCAGCAGGGTCCACCGCTTGCCGACGCTGGGCAGCAAGAGCAGCATTTTCAGCCCTTGACGCCACTGCCCCGGCGGCAGCAATGGCACTGGTCAGGTCAGTAGCCAAGCGGTTGACAACGTCATTGAGTTTGGTTGTCTCGCGCAGTGCGCCCTCTGCCCAGTCTTTCGCAAGACCCGCATCAGTGGCAGCAGCAGCCGCTTGCCGTTGGGCATGATCAGCAGTGGCAGCAACAGCAGCCCCAGCAGCAGCCCCGCCAGAGCAGGCAGCGAGTACCTTGTCGGCATCCCAGCCTAGGGCATCAAGAGCCTTGGCGTCGGTGACCTTGGTCCCTTGCGGGGCCATGCCAGCGGCCTTGACGGCCTCGATCAGCATGGATGTTGGGAGGGCCATCAGGCCAGCAAGACGGGCGCTCATACAGATGCCTCCAGCACCATCGACACCTTGTGGACCGGGCAGAGAGGCAGACCGACTCGCGCCCATTTAGCGGTGAGGCGCACGTGATATTTGCTGTCTGGTTTGCAGTCTGGACAGACCGCCTTCAACATGCGGGTAGTCTGCACGGGCTTCTCGCCCACCGTCAGGGCAGAGTGAGGGTAAGCCCCCATCTCATTGATTAGGGCCAGCCAGCGCCCGTCAGACAGCGCCCCGTCGGCATCAAGACCAAGACCAACAGGGTTAGCCTTTGAGGCAGCGCACAACTGCGCCAGCAGGACCGCGAACACGTGGGCAGCGTCAGCCACTGTGAGAGAGATGAGTATCTCAAATGTCCCGTCGCCAGAGGCCTTGTCAGACCAGCACTCGCCAAGAGTGCCAGAGCGGCGGAATGTGGAGGGAAAACCGCAAGTGATGCGGACCTTGGGCAGTGGATGCCCTGCCATTTCCAGTAGGGGCGCAACCTCAAGGGCGGCGGTAGTTAACCAGTCTTCACGATTCATTGGGTCATCTCCGGTGTACTGTGTTTTTATACAGTACTAAGCACTGCAACATCGCAGCGACTGCATTATTGCATAAAACCAATATTGCCCATGTAAACAGGATGATATTTACTTGACTAAAGTTGAAGGGTATTAGATTGCAAGCATCTAAAAGAGATTCGCGATGCGCCTACGTGCGCGTAGCAACGGTCATGCCAAGTGGTCAAAAACAGGCCATGCACCAAAATGGGGAAAACGCTCAGAACGGCTCAGGATCGACGATCAGGGACCAACCAAGGGCAGGGTAGCCAAAAAATAGTTTGACGCAGCCACGGCCCGATTAGGTGCCTTCCTGAGCCATCAGTTTTTGTCAATTTTTGTCAAATCAGGGTCGTTTGTATAACTTATGTATAACCTCGGGATAACCTGTGGACAGCTTAGGACAACCTGTGGACAACTTACAGCCTATACCCTACAATAAGAACAGTACTGTTTAAACCTACAGTAAGTAAGCACTCACTAACTTAGGAGCAGGGCATGACGCAAGAGAAGATAAGTCGCAGCGAATATATGATGGCCTTGCAAGCGGCATCAGAAGACACCGACAACATCAACCCTATGGCGACACCGCAAGACGGTGATGATGACCAGGACGGCCCGGAAATGAGCGAAGCGGAACGGTTGGCCTGTGATGCAGATGCACCAAGAGTCAGATCAATCAGGCAGAGACCATTAACAAGCAAACAACTGGCTTTCGTTCGAGCCATCGTAGAGGGCAAGAGTCAACGATCAGCGTACAGATCAGCGTACCCTGATGACAGATCAGCAGACCACAGTGTTTCAGCGGCTGCAGCGAAGTTGATGAAGCATCCCGTTATCAGTCAAATGCTCGAAGAGGCATGGAGCGAAACGGTAGAGTTGTTGGCAGATGATGCAGCGGCCACAAAGAGATACGTCATGAGGCAGTTGTTGGCAATGAGCAAAACCGCCAAGCAGGAAGGCAGCAGGCTCAAGGCATTGGAGATGATGGCACGATCAGCAGGGCTATTCAGAGAGCAGGTCATTGACATCTCGCCAGCACCTACAGCGGCTCAACTCAAGCGTGAGCTTGCTGGGCATCTCAAGCTCATCAGTGGCAAGGTGTAAACGGTCATCAGGGGGTGTAAACGGAGGTGTAAACGGCCTAGCGGTGACCCCCACCCACCGGGGGGAGACCCTTGTATGCGCGTGACAGCCCCCTCAGCTATTACGCTCTAATCCACTCTTCCATTTACATCTCTTCCACTCTAAGACCCCCCATCACTTCCCAAAACCAAAAGCACCCCCCTATATAAAAATTTAAACATGAAGTGCGAACGTTCTTATATAATGTAAACATGACCAAAAAGAGGACACTGGTGCTGGAGTTCATAAAGGTTTACACAAGGATGCATGGTGTATCGCCTAGCTATGAGGTAATAGCTAAGAGCCTTGGACTTAGTTCTAAATCAAACATCCACCGGATTGTTCATAGGTTAAAGAGTGATGGATTCTTAACGGTAAGGGCTTACAAGTTCCATTCGGTAAAGCTGGTAGATCAGTCTGTGAAGGCAATAACGAGCTTATGACGTTACTTACAAGGAAAGAGCTTGCTGATTATTTGAGCATGGTGGATAAGGCTCCAGATGCTGAAAGGAAGAAGATTACCGCTTTGTTGGAGATGGACAGGGTGGAGAGGTGCAGGGAGTCGTTCTTGTTTTTTGTTAAGCAGATGTGGCCTATCTTTATTTCGGGGAAACATCATCAGATGATGGCAGATGCCTTTGAGAGAGTTGCTGCGGGGAGTTTAAAGAGACTGATCATCAATATGCCTCCAAGGCACACTAAGTCAGAGTTTGCATCTTGGCTTCTTCCTTCGTGGTTTTTAGGGAAGTACCCTGAGAAGAAAATTATCCAGACCGCTCACACGGCAGAACTCTCTACAGGGTTTGGACGGAAGGTTAGGAACTTGGTTAGCTCTGATGACTATGCCAAGATTTTTGATACAAAGCTGTCCACTGACTCGAAAGCCGCTGGTAGATGGAACACCAACAAGGGTGGTGACTACTTTGCTATTGGTGTAGGTGGAGCAGTGACTGGTAAGGGTGCTGATCTTTTGATCATTGATGATCCTCATTCGGAGCAGGAAGCTAAACAAAATAACCCGGCGGTGTTTGATGGGGTGTATGAGTGGTACACCTCTGGGCCTAGGCAGCGTTTACAGCCCGGCGGGGCAATCATCATTGTTATGACCCGCTGGTCAAAGAGAGACCTGACAGGGCAGATTCTTAAAAACACCGAAAAGGACGGAGTGGATCAGTGGGAGTTGATTGACTTCCCTGCCATTCTTCCTTCTGGTACTCCTCTCTGGCCGGGGTTTTGGTCTAAGGAAGCTCTTGAATCTCTCAAGGCAGAACTCCCCGTAGCCAAATGGGAAGCTCAGTACCAACAGAACCCTACCTCTAATGAGGGTGCAATCATTAAGAGGGACCAGTGGAAGATGTGGAGTTCCAAGGAACCCCCTGATTGTGAGTACGTGATCCAGTCATGGGATACAGCCTTTGAGAAGAACAACAGGGCAGACTATTCAGCTTGTACGACATGGGGTGTGTTTAACTACCCTAATGAACAGGGTGACTCAAGGACGAACATTATCCTGCTGGATGCGTTTAAAGAGCGAATGGAGTTCCCTGAGCTAAAGAAGAAAGCTCTGGAGATGTATCAGGAATGGAACCCCGACACGTTGATCGTGGAGAAGAGAGCTACCGGAGCGCCGTTGATTTATGAGCTACGGAAGATGGGGATACCCATGTCGGAGTACACACCCGGAAAGGGTAATGACAAGGTAAGCCGTGTAAACTCCATCTCGGACCTGTTTGCATCAGGAATTGTCTGGTGCCCTGAAACCCGATGGGCAGAAGAGGTTATGGATGAACTTGCTTCGTTTCCAAATGGGGACCATGATGACTTGGTTGACTCCAGTAGCCAAGCGTTAATGAGATTTAGACAGGGTGGATTTATACAGATTGACTCCGACGAGGTTGATGAGCCACAGGGCTTTAAACGTCGGGTTGCTTATTACTAAGGATTGCTATGTCAGACTATGAATCACTTTTTAACTTGCCGAGTGGAAACAAAGACATTGAGTCAGTTTTTAAGACGGCTCGTGGCTCAACTTACGCCCACCATGCTGATGCCACCACAACAAGAAATCGTAGCGGAACAGGACACAAAGATAAATCCACGGGCATACAAAGTCGATCCGGGAAAACAGTGTTCCTTAATCCAAACGCAATAAATAGTTTTGCAGGCATTTATCAAAATTCAGAAATGGCAACGCGACTGGTTCCAGATTTAGATTCAAAAGGCAAGCCTACTGGGCGCGTTAACTTGCAATTAATGGAAGACTACGGACCTAAAAAGGCAGGAGCAGTCATAAGTTCTGCCCCATACAAACTAAAGCCTGAAGTTGGGCTTGCACCTATGGAAGTTTGGGGTAGTGAAAGTCCAAGGGGCGATAGTGGTCGAAATATTCATTTTGGAAATGCTATTACCGAAGTTAATCCTCGACCAGCTAGACTTGGAGCAGCAAGTAAATTAGGAGTTGCAGGTGCTTTAGCTGGCGCTACCACGGCAAGCAAAGCGTCGGAGCTTGGTGAATTAACTTCAGGAATGCTGCCTTCATGGTTGCAAGCGTTAACATACGCTAAAGGCGCTGGAGAGGGCGAAGACTCAGAACTTGCTTACAAAAGGCGTATGCAAGAAGCTGAACTTAAAGGCGCTGCAAATCGTGGGCAAGCGTATGACCCAAGAAAAATAAACTTAGCCATACCAATGCCAGAAAATTACCGTAACGGTGGTCGGGTAAGGCTCGTATAAATGCACGTATTATTTAAGGACAATTATGGCTACAAATATGGACAAGTCTTTAAATCAAGCTCCACTAGGACTGGGATCAATCGTCCCCGATGAGTTTGATCAAGGGCTGGAGATTGAGATTGTTGAGCCGGTCACCATGTCCGATGGTAGTGTAGAGATAACTCTTCTACCTGACGCTGAACAAGGTGAAGGATTTGGGGATAACTTAGCAGAGTTCATGGATGAGAATGAACTGACAAGTCTTTCAACAGAGCTTCTTGCATTGGTGGACGCTGATATATCTGCCCGAAAAGATTGGGTAGAGGCTTACGTCAAAGGACTGGAAGTCCTTGGTATGAAGTACGACGAGCGTACTGAGCCTTGGTCTGGAGCCTGCGGGGTTTACTCTACAGTTCTTACAGAAGCTGCCATTCGTTTCCAAGCGGAGATGGTTACCGAAACCTTCCCCGCTCAAGGGCCGGTTAAGACTCAGATCATTGGCGCTGTTGATAAGCTGAAAGAGGAAGCTGCCACCCGTGTCCAAGAGGACATGAACTACCAGATTCTGGAGAAGATGCCTGAGTACCGCCCTGAGCATGAGCGGTTGCTGTTTAACCTTGGGTTATCTGGCGCGGCGTTTAAGAAGGTGTACTTTGATCCCAGTCTGGGAAGACAGATAGCCATCTTCATCCCGGCAGAGGAAATTATTATTCCTTACGGGGCATCTAGTGCCCAAACTTCTGAGCGCGTTACCCATGTTATGCGTAAAACGGAGAACGAAGTTCGTAAGTTACAGGTTGCCAAGTTCTACAGGGATGTGGAACTGGGTGAACCAGTGCATATCTCAACAGATGTGGAGAAGAAAAAAGCTGAAGAACAAGGCTACAGCGTCACCGATGATGATCGGTTCCAGTTATTGGAGATTCACGTAGATTGGGACATGCCCGGATATGAAGATGAAGACGGAATTGCCCTCCCTTATGTAATTACCATCGAACGGGGGACTAATTCAGTCCTTGCTATCCGCAGAAACTGGGTAGAAGACGATGAAAAATCAATCCGCCGTCAGCATTTTGTCCAATATACGTACATTCCCGGCTTTGGACCTTACGGATTCGGTCTAATTAACCTAATTGGTGGGTACGCTAGGGCAGGAACTTCCCTAATTCGTCAATTGGTTGATGCTGGTACTCTTTCTAACCTGCCCGGAGGGTTAAAAACCAAGGGACTGAGGATTAAAGGGGACGATACCCCCATTGCTCCGGGTGAATTCCGAGATGTTGACGTTGCCTCCGGTACGGTACGAGACAACATCATGTCTCTACCGTATAAAGAGCCAAGTCAGACCCTATTGGCTCTGTTGAATAAAATTACCGACGAAGCCCGTCGTCTTGGCTCCATCTCTGATATGAATATCAGTGACATGAGCGCAAATGCCCCTGTTGGTACCACTTTAGCCCTGTTAGAACGCACTTTAAAGACCATGAGCGCCGTCCAAGCGCGGGTTCATGCGTCAATGAAGCAGGAATTTAAACTTCTGGCAGCAATTATTCGGGATAACGCCCCGGATGAGTATGAATATGACCCAACTGGGGCAGATAGGAAGGCTAAACAGTCAGATTACGACATGGTTGAGGTCATTCCTGTCAGTGATCCCAACAGTTCCACAATGGCCCAACGGGTTATGCAGTACCAAGCTGCCATTCAGTTAGCCCAAGGTGCCCCTCAAATCTACGATTTACCTCAATTGCACCGTCAAATGCTGGAGGTTTTAGGCATCAAAAACGCCGAAAAGCTAGTCCCAATTGAAGATGACATGAAGCCCCGTGATCCAGTATCCGAGAACATGGCCTTTCTTACTGGTAAACCGACTAAAGCATTCATGGTTCAAGACCACGACGCACATATTGCTGTACATACATCAATGATGCAAGACCCGGTATTGATGGCACAGATTGGTCAAAGCCCCCAAGCGCAAAAGATGCAAGCTGAAATCATGGCCCACATATCAGAACACCTAGCGTTCTCCTACCGTAAGAAGGTAGAAGAGCAACTTGGTGTGCCTATGCCTCCTCCTAATGAAGACCTACCTCCAGAGGTCGAGGTTCAGCTTTCTAAAATCGTGGCACAAGCGGCGGCGCAGGTTCTAGCTCAGAGCAAAGGACAAGCTCAACAACAGCAAGCCCAAAAAACCGCACAAGACCCCTTGGTTCAGATTCAACAGGCCGAGTTGCAGATTAAGACTCAGGAAGCTCAAACCAAAGCTAAGAAGGTTGATGGTGACTTGGCTATCAAACAGGCAGAACTGTCTTTGAAGAGGGATGAGTTAGCCATGAAAGGCGGGGAATCTCTAGAGATGATCCAACAGAGACATCAGCAAGAGATGGCTCAACAGCAGGCTCAATTGCAAATAATGCAGCAAAAACACGCCCAAGAGCTACAGCAGGGACAACAACAACACGCCCAAGGTATGGCTCATGGTGGACAAGTACATCAACAAAAACTAGCACATCAGCAACAACAGGCCCATCTAAAAATGTTGCAGCGCAACAAACCGGTAGCCAAAGATGACTGAACTTGACCTGATTGAGAAGAAGTTCAACGAGCATGAGCAACACTACGTTACTGCGTTAACTCGCGGTAACTGTAAGGACTTTGGTGAGTACCAAAGAATTTGCGGGGTTATCCACGGTCTGAACCTTGCAAAAAATGAGTTAGAAGACCTGCGACGAAAATTGGAGAAATCTCAAGATGAATGAGTTTGATGTATCTGCCGTAGACCTTTCTGGGGTACTTGGTAAAACTTCAGAGGATAAAGCCAGCCAAATTCCTGAGCCGATGACATATCACATACTGTGTATGCTGCCTGAAGCTAAGGAAGAGTACGAAGGCGGTCTGCTTAAAGCAGGCCAGACGATGATGTACGAGGAGCTTCTTTCCCCTGTGCTGTTTGTGATAAAGATTGGACCTGATGCGTTCAAAGACGAAAAGCGGTTCCCGTCAGGGCCGTCTTGCAAGGTGGGTGATTTTGTAATCGTCCGCCCAAATTCCGGTACGCGAATGAAAATTCACGGGCGTGAATTCCGGATCATCAATGATGATTCTGTTGAAGCAACTATTGAAGACCCCCGTGGCGTTCAGCGCATTTAAGGAACAATCATGGCCGAAATTGAAAAAACCACGTTTGAGTTTCCAGACGAAGTAGAAGCAAAAAATTCCCGCGAAGGTGGGCGAGTTGTAACTCCTGAAGTCGAGATTATTGACGACACCCCAGAGGCAGATCGCAACCGAAAACCCATGACGGAAACCCCGGTAGACCCTACCGATGAAGAGCTTGAAGCCTATTCCGAAAGCGCTAAGAAACGAATCAAGCACTTTACCAAGGGCTATCACGAAGAACGACGGGCAAAAGAATCTGCCCTGCGCGAACGTGAAGAGGCTATTCATGCAGCCCAAACCATCGCTGAAGAGAACAGAAAACTCAAAGGTTCGCTAAATCAAGGCCAACAGGCTTTGCTTGAGCAAGCCAAAAAAGTTGTGGCAAATGAACTGGAAGAAGTTAAGCGGGAATACAAAACCGCTTACGAGAACGGTGATTCCGATGCGTTAGTGGCAGCGCAGGAGAAAATGACCACAATAAAGATGAAGGCAGAGCGTGTAAATAATTTCAAGCCTGCTCCTTTACAAGAAGATAAACCTGTGGTACAAATGCCACAAGCTGCTCCTGTTGATAGAAAAGCGGAAGCATGGCAACGAGATAACGACTGGTTCGGCTCTGATGATGAGATGACCAGCTTTGCGCTTGGCCTACATAATAAGTTAGTCAAGACCGGAGTTGACCCACAATCAGATGAGTATTACGATAAGGTTAATGCCCGTGTGCGGCAAGTGTTTCCAGAGAAATTCGACTCTGAGGAAACCGCTGATGCTCCTACTCAGCGCACTAATAAACAGAATGTGGTTGCACCGGCCACGCGAAGCACTGCGCCCCGAAAAGTCGTCCTTACGCAAACACAAGTGAATATCGCCAAAAGGCTTGGAGTTCCTCTGGAACTGTACGCCCGACAGGTTGCTAACGAAATGAGGAAATGAAATGACTGGTCCCCGTACAACTCGTGATACTGAAGTTCGTTCAACAATGGAGCGTCCAAAACAATGGATGCCCCCGCAGCTTCTGCCTGATCCAAACCCGGAAGAAGGCTATGCGTTTCGTTGGATTCGTTTCAGTAATCTTGGTAACGCTGATCCCATGAACGTTTCCTCCAAAATGCGTGAGGGTTGGGAACCAGTAAAGGCTTCAGAGCATCCTGAGATTCAGCTAATGGGCGCTAAAACTAACGTCCCGGACAGCATTGAAATCGGCGGCTTGATCCTTTGCAAAACACCCATTGAGTTTGTCCAACAACGTGATGCGTGGTATCAAAAACAATCCGATGGGCAGATGAACTCAGTTGACAACAACTTCATGCGCGAGAACGATCCCCGTATGCCGCTCTTTCGGGAGCGTCAATCAAAGGTATCTTTCGGGCGCGGTACTTAACTAAGGAGTCCTTAAATGGCAACAGTCGCTTCCCCCTACGGGCTAAAGCCCGTAAACCTGCTTGGAGGTCAGTCGTATGCAGGCAGCACCCGCACGTATCTCATTGACCCCGCTGGCACCGCCTCAAACATCTTTAACGGTTCCCCCGTTTACATCAACGCCAGTGGTTATCTGGCTGTAGCTACAGCTACCGGCGCAGACGCTACTACCAATGGTTTCCCCACTGGTACAGCTAACACCGGCATTGTTGGTGTGTTTGTTGGTTGTTCTTATGTAAACACCCAAGGTCAGCAAATCTTTGCCCAGTACTACCCCACAGGTATAACTGGCGTAGTAACTGCTCTAGTGGTTGATGACTACGATGCTGTGTTCCAAGTCCAGTCCGCTGGCTCGGTAACTCAAGCTGCCGTTGGTGCAAACGTGTTCTTCTCTACAGGCGCGGTATCAACTGGTTCCACCTCCACTGGAAACTCTTCGGCATCTGTCGTGGCAGGTTCCTCTGCTGTGACTACCACCGCCGCTTTCCGTGTTATCGGGTTTGCTTCCCCAGTTGGTGATGCGTTCACCGACATTCTGGTGAAGATCAATCCCGGCTATCACACCTATACCAACGCTGTTGGCCTGTAAGGAGTTAAATCATGGCAATTTCACGCGCACAACTACTGAAGGAACTCCTTCCCGGTCTCAATGCTTTGTTTGGCATGGAGTACGCTCGTTACGGCGAAGAGCATAAAGAGATTTATGAGCAAGAGTCGTCTGAGCGTTCTTTTGAAGAAGAGACCAAACTGGCTGGCTTTAGCGCCGCTCCGGTGAAGAACGAGGGTTCTGCCATTGCGTATGACAACGCGCAAGAGGCATGGACCGCCCGTTACACCCACGAGACCATCGCTATGGGCTTCTCCATTACCGAAGAGGCAATGGAAGACAACCTGTACGACAGTCTGTCTGGTCGTTATACCAAGTCCCTCGCACGGGGTATGGCTTACACAAAGCAGATCAAAGCCGCCGCCATCCTGAACACCGGCTTCACCGGCTCTGGCAACCCCACCTATGGTGACGGCCAAGTTCTGTTCTCCACCGCTCACCCTCTGGTGAACGGCGGGACAAACAGCAACCGTCCAACCACTGGCGCTGACCTCAACGAAACCTCCCTTGAAGCGGCTGTTATTCAGATCGCTGCTTGGACGGACGAGAAAGGTCTGCTGATTGCTGCAAAGCCTAAGAAGCTGATTGTTCCTCCGCAACTTCAGTTTGTTGCCACTCGTCTATTGGAAACCAGCCTCCGTGTTGGCACAGCCGATAACGATATCAACGCGCTGAAAAACAATGGTTCGATCCCCGGCGGTTACTGTATCAACCACTACTTGACCGACACAAACGCATGGTTCCTAACCACTGACGTTCCAAACGGTCTGAAGCACTTTGTTCGTATGCCTCTGGCTACGTCAATGGACGGTGACTTTGATACGGGGAACCAGCGTTACAAAGCCCGTGAGCGTTACAGCTTCGGTGTCTCTGATCCGCTAGGAATCTTCGGATCACCCGGTTCGACTTAAAGTAAGTTAGAGTTCCTCGTCGCTTACTTGGAAAGGCTCCTTCGGGAGCCTTTTTTATTGCTCGTTTACACTAAACGTGATATATTGCAGCTACTCCGGGCTTTCCGGTGCATTAGACAGCCCCGGCTGACGACATACAGACTAATGCGCCTAACTTGTATGTAAGGAAAAATCATGGCTAAAACCACGTTTAATGGCCCGGTCACATCCCAAAATGGCTTTGTTGACGGGCATCAAGTTGTCGCCGCTAATGCAATCAATACCACTGCTACTGCCACAGCAGCACAGGTAGTCGCTGGGTACATCACCTCCACTTCTGTCGGAACAGTCTCTATCACCCTGCCTACAGGTACGCTGCTTGGTGCAGCACTGGGTGCGACTCAAGGCACTGCGCTTGATTTGTTCATCGACAACACCGCTGGTGCATCCGTTGTGACTGTTGTTGTGGCTGTTAACGGCATCTTGTCTAGTGCCGCTGCTGACACCCCCGGTTCTTTTGGTGATCTGACAATTGCTTCTGGTGTGACAGGCTTGGCCCGGTTCACCATTATGTTCTCTAGCCCAACAGCCTACGTGTTTACACGCACAGCTTAATTAGGAGCATCTCATGGCGATGCAAACTGATGTACTGGCGAGTGTCCCCCTAACCGCTGAAGGGCAGTTTACCAATCAAACACCGACTAATCTTGGTAGAACAAGGGTCAAGGCTGTTTACATAGTCCCATCAGGCACTGCTGGCAGTATTGTGTTTAAAGATGGCGGTGCTTCTGGCACAACCGTTCTGACTTTAAATACGGTGGCTTCCGCTACGCAGCCCACCTACCTGCTACTTCCCGGTGAAGGTGTTTTATTTGCCACCAATGTCTACGGAGATGTGACGAACATTGGTTCAGTCACAATTTTCTATGGCTAAGAAGAAAGGCCCGGTTCTCTCTGTGGGTCGGGGCGAGAAGCTCCCAATCTCCAAGGGGGCTGGTCTGACTGCCAAGGGCAGGGCCAAGTACAACGCAGCAACTGGCAGCAACCTGAAGGCTCCACAGCCACAAGGTGGCCCCCGCAAGGACTCGTTCTGCGCCCGGATGTCAGGTATGCCGGGACCGATGAAAGACGAGAAAGGCAAGCCGACCCGCAAGGCCGCTGCTCTAGCTAGATGGAAATGCTGACATGGATGACGCAATACAAACTGCCCGTGAACTAGCCACACATGCTTCTGACATTGCACACCTGCAGTCAGACATGGACAAAATGGCTGCGGACATGGTTGAGATTAAAAAGACACTCGCAAGCATCAATAACACGCTCTCTGAGGCCAAAGGTGGCTGGAGGGTGTTAATGATGGTCGGTGGAGCCAGCGGCGTTCTTGGCGCTGGGGTTATGCAGTTACTCAATTGGTGGAACAAGTAATTTTAAAAGGTGGTGATACTATGGCTAC
>Ga0181355_1000092_pt1 | contig 32365 bp, 22 predicted proteins | sample Fa13VDMM15DN_FD_130099 | JGI IMG/M metagenome (GOLD analysis project Ga0181355, IMG submission 130099) | Freshwater viral communities from Lake Michigan, USA - Fa13.VD.MM15.D.N | ecosystem: Environmental > Aquatic > Freshwater > Lake | place: USA: Michigan | collected 2013-09-23 | reverse complement strand
GGGCTTCCTACCCTCACAAGGTTGCGAAATCAAAAGCTTTTGGGATCTGGACTCGCCTTGGTTGCTCGTCGTCGCTTCCTGAGATCCTCAAAGCCTTGGAGTCCCAGAAGCGCTCAGAGCAGTGGACGAAGGATTCGGGCCAGTTCATACCATACCCGGCCACTTGGCTGTTCCAGAGGCGCTGGGAGGATGTGATGGACTCTCAGGGTGTCACCCCGGCTGTGGGAGGAAGGTTCTGATTTATGATCCCATCAATTTCAGACCAAGCATCGAAATCCACCGGAACACTCCGGCTTCCTCCCCACTCCTCTGAATCAGAACAGGGTGTCTTAGGCTGCATCCTGCTCTCACCGATGGATTGTGTCGGAAAGTGCGTAGAAGCGATTGGGAGCGATCTGGAGACGTTCTACGACCTGCGCCACCGAACCATCTACGAAACCATCGTGAAGATGGCAGACGAGCGGGTTCCGCTCGATCTTATCACGATCCATCAGCGGCTGAAGGATTCAGGGCTTCTTGATCAAGTGGGTGGAATTCACTACCTCAACGATCTTCAGAACGCCACAGGATCATCAGCAGCCCTTCCTCACTACCTTGACACAATCTTGGAGAAGCGGACTCTTAGGAAGGTGATCGAGACATGCACTGAGCATCTCGAAAAAGTCTATAATCACGCCTGCACCACGGACGAGTTCCTCGACGAGTTTGAGAAGTCAGCGCTCGCGATCAGAACCTGCAAGAAGCAGAGCAGCGACATCAAGAGCTTAACGCTCGAAGCCATAGCGGATCTTGAAGCCCGGATGAAAACAGACACGATCCTTGGTGTCTCGACTGAGTTGGCCGATGTTGATTCAAAGACAGACGGGCTGCACGGTGGGGAAGTGATCGTGATCGCGGGATACCCATCCACAGGAAAAACAGCGTTCGCAGCGAACATTGCTTTTGATGCTTCTCTTCGTGGAATCCAGTCAGCGTTTTTCTCCGCTGAGATGTCTCCGTCCAAGATCGTTTCTCGCGCCATGTTCTCACACGCGAGAGTGAACAGGAGGTTCATCACCGAAAACGACTGTCCGAAGCTGACCCACTCAGCGGGCAAGATCTCACACGCTCCGATTGTGATCGAGCAGGCGAGTGGCATGAGCATTTCACAGATCGCTGCCGTGTGTCGCAGGATACACCAGAAGCAGGGCCTGAAGATCGTGGTCATTGACTACATCCAACTCATCTCAGGATCCGGCGACAACCGGGAGCAGGAGATCGCCAGCGTGTCTCGTGGATTGAAATCAATCGCAATGGAACTGAACTGTTGCGTGATCGCGCTGTCTCAGCTTAACGACGATGGAAAGTTGCGAGAGAGTCGGGCTATTGGTCAGGATGCTGATAATGTGTGGAAGTTGATGAACGATGGCGAGTGGGAGCCGAAGGTTCAACCGATCAAGTTGATGATCGAGAAGAGTCGAGACGGAGAGACTGGGGTGGTTAATCTGATTTTTATGAAGGAGTGGACACGGTTCGTGACCGCTTCAAAAGTGAGAGATGAGGATGTTCCGAAACAGAAAAAGAAATGAAATCTGTTAAGCGAAAGCGTAAATACTGGTATGACATCACCATCAGAGAATGTGTCCTATGCGGAGCGGGCGACGAATACCGTGAGCGCAAGTATGGACGGAAACCGTCCGCACAAAAACGACACCACTATGAGCAATTCTCGTGCTGTGACCATTTCGCCTAACCCCTAGCTACGAGGCGAGGCTGTCCCAAGACGTGCTGCAACTGGAAACAATATGACTATCGGAGAACAAGCGAATCTGGCGGCGTCTTACAAAAGGATGCCAAAACTAAAACTCGTGGGGCAAGCACTCGAAAACTTCCTACTTGCTGAACAACTGAACGCCTCAAATCAAAAGAAAGACGCAAAGATTGCCGAGCTAACCGATGAAGTGCGAACGCTCGCCATGCGCCCTAACGGCCCGGATCAGGGACGCAGCGCATCAGATGCGTCTGCATAAGCGATTAGTTAAACGGATTGAAGCTGTCTTTCTTTCTGGAGCTTCATGGACTTTTTCATGTCCTGCTCGATCCAATTCTTTCCAAAAACTTTCTTGTCCTCCATCGCAAGCTTTGAGATCTGGAATCCTTTCCTTCGGGCCATCTCGATCACACCAGCAGCGCAGTCACCGTGGTCAGGAGATTTTCCAGTTCGTTGCTTCATTCCCGGCTTTGTTCTTGTCCCGTCCTTAACCTCAACTGAGTGAAGCCCGTTCTTGAGGATGTCCCACTTCCTCGCGCACAACTCCTCCATCGCATCTTCTGGAAGATCCCGGATCTGTCCTGCTTCGACTGCGTATCTGACGCAGAACCAGAACTCGCTCACCTTGCGATCATAAAATTCTTTGCACAGCTTGAGCCGTCTCTGACCTGTCGCTTCATCTGTTGTGAAAAGATCGAGCGACACAGGACGATCACTCGGAACACCACCGCTCTCGATTGGGTTTGTGTCGGCAGACCAGATTCGGGCCAGAGCAGTTCCCAAACTTCCTCGTCCAGTTGCATCATGTCCCATGCTGCTCGGTGGTATTCCAAGAGCCTCACAGTCCTGCTTCACAAACTTGGCGAGTTGATCCTCGACGTTCTCTCCACCGACAACAACCGGGATAATTTTCTGTGGGTAGAACGAGATCACGATCTTTCCGTTCACGTCCTCGCCAAACTCAGCGCCACCACACACAGCCCTGTCGCCACCGTATGATGCGTCCAAGAAATACACCTTTGTTTTCTTGTCGTTCTTCCAGATCGCTTGAGTCTGCGCTCCGAATCTTTCACATAGCTCGCGAGTCAGGATTCGACGAGCCATTGTTCCGATCTTCATTGTTCCGACGCACTGCGAGAAATACTCAACAGAATCTTTCGAGAAGAACGAGAGAGTCTCATCAATCTTTTCTTTGCTGATGAGGTATTTGTATTTCGTCGGCTGATCTGCTGGGAAGTCGTGGTTCGGGCTGTCAATTCCGACAAGGTTCACGCACAGCCCATTCATAAAACGAGTTTTCCAAGTGCGTGTCTTGGTCGGTTCGAGATACTCATCAGTCCAACCACCCAGAGGCTCTGCTGCTTTACCGAGCGGATCGTGGATGTCGTTCGGGTTTCCAAGAACAATAGCTCTGAAGTCCTCGTTCTTGTTCAGGTTCGAGAAGCTGGACAGAAACGAGTCGTTCATGGCCGAAGCCTCGTCAGCCACAAGTCTCATTCGCTTCTGTTTCACGCCGATGAACTTTGAAAGCCCGACAAACTTTCCACCTTGGACGCAAGGGATACCGAAAATTCCCTGCCGCATGTCACGAGACTTCCTTTCTCCGAACTCGATGTCGTCCATGTCGTCGGTTGTGATCGCTATTGCGCTGTCGAGAAGGTTTCCGGGAAGGTAATCGAACTTCTGGATCGCTTTTTCCCACAGCATCGTCACTTCACCCCACACGCGCTTCTTCAACCCGCGAACATCTGTCGAGCAAACCAGAACGCACGTCTCTTTCGGCCAAGCAAAGTAGTCGAGCAGGCTGATCCAAGCGGCTGCGTTTGTTTTTCCAGACGATCCACAACCCATCAGCACACAAACCTTGTTCTCAAGAATGGAGTCGCGACAGATGTTGTGCCAGCGGTGAGCATCCAGTTCCGGCCACAGGATTTTCTTAGCCTCTTCGTAGTGGAACGAGAGTGATCGTCCATTTTCCTTCAACCACTCATCACCTTTTCGGATCATCCAAAGCTCGATCTTGAGATCATCGTTTTCGATGGGCCAATTCAATCCGTATTTCTCTCTCGTTTTCGACATTTCAGAAACATTAGCAACAATCTGTTGACTGGTAAAGTTTCATGGCTGAAAATTCGCACATGAAGGAATATCTCAGAATCGTTGCTTACATGGTTTTAGCCCTTGCGTGGATGTCGGCTTTTGCCGCTCTGGTTTCGTTTCCGCCACAGCCAGCCTCGGTTGGATCCGCCGCCCCAACTGGAAACTATCTCAAGCTTGCTTGGGATGCGTCACCAAACACGAATGTTGTCGGTTACAGAATCTATTACGGAGACACCAGTGGAAGCCGACAGAGTTCGTCAACCGTTGGCAATGTCACAAAAACAACTCTTGATAAACTTGTCGCTGGAAAAGACATTTTTATCCACGCCGTCTCTTACAACTCGTCGGGCGTTGAGTCTGTGGCATCTAACCAGATCACAAATTTCATCTACCCCAAAATCTCCACAAGGATCTATTCTTTGGCGGCAGACGTTTCCGCTCCGAACACAACAAACGTGTGGCAGATCTCAACAAATGGAACAACTTGGTCGAATTACAGAACGGTAATCACCAACCCCGGATCTCAGTTGAGCATCGTCATCACCAACGACGCCCCCATGAAGCTCATCAGGCTCAAGTGAACATCCCTGTTGACCGAACTGGCAAGACAGGGTAAAAATCAGTCAATGAGTGCTGCCTCTGACTGTAATTGCGCGTGTCCAACACCGACGATCACTGAGATCCCCGGATCTACTGGAGCGACTGGCGCTGCTGGAACGAACGGCACGAATGGCGTCAACGCTTACACACTCACCGCTGGCGTGGCTGGCCCGTTCGACAAGGGAGACACGGTTGCTTTTACGGTAGATAGCACAGCATGGGCTTCTGTTGGTCTTGTCATCTACGTTGAGGATGCTGGTTATTTTGAAGTGACCATAGTTGCCGCAAACCAGTTCACCGGGGTTTATCTTGACGTTGCCGCAAACGCAGATGCAACCAGCATCGCAAACGACAAGTTGGTTTCTCCAGCCGGGCCTCAATTTGCTCCTGCCGCTCTTCCGGCTGCTGTTGTTTATACCGCCCTTACAGCCGCTGGCGCTGTTAATAACTTGGCAGTTGCTGCTGGTGTTGGGATTTCAACTCTAACGATTCCACTAACGTCGCTGGCAACTGGGCTTGGTGCTTTGGCGATTGATCTTCTCACCGATTACGTCATTGATTACAAATTTAAGATTCTCAAATTTGATTTTGTAACAACCGTCGCCGGAACGGGTGCTGGAGCAAGTCAGATTTTTAACCTAGAGATTTCAGGCGTCAACGTCACAAACACGCTCACTGTAAATCTCGCAAGCACGGCAGCAATCGGTCAAAAATCAATTGGATCTCCAAACCCAATTGTTGCCCTAAATGACGGCGCTGCCGGGGCAAACATTTCAATCGAAATGGCTGCTGGGGGAACAGTATTTACTGCTGGCGCTGGATACTTCCTTATCGAGATTCAGAACATGGACACAGCAGATGCTGTCGCATCACTGAGCGATCACGTCAACGATCTCATCACTTCACTGACTTAATGTGGCAGACACTCAACCATTCAGATCGGTTTCAGTCTATGACTCAATAGACACGCTTGAGCTTGGAATTAACAGCGGACTCAACCCGCTCCTTCTTCCAAAGAATCAGCTTTCGTTTGCGTCCAACGCAACTGTTCGAGATGGCTTCGTCACCACAAGGCCATCTTTCACAAATCAACTCACGATCACTTGGCCAAGCGATGAAGTTAAGGAAGCTGTCGAAGAAGGTCTGTTTCAGGGTGCTGGATATTATCAGCCGGATTCTGGAAATCAGTCCCTATTTGCTCAGATAGCTGGAAGGCTGTTCCAATTTGTCGTGAATGGAAACGGAGTGACCGTGATCGAGAGAACGATTCCGGGAGATCCAAATCCAGCCACATCAACACAGGCTTGGATGTGGCAGTCTGAGAACTTCCTGATCGTCAACGATGGCGCGAGCCTGCCGATTTTCTTTGATGGTGTTACCACGCGCAGGAGCTTTGGGCCAAGTGTTCTTCTAGCCACAGCAGACGCCGTAGCTCCATCACCAATAGATCCTCCAGAGATAGGTGGCACAGTTGTTGTCACGCTTTTGGCAAATTGGCCCGGCCCATACAATGTTCCCGTTCTTTACAACAATGCGTTTTACCAACCCATCGAGAACCCTCTTGGATACATCGTTAGCCTGACTAGCCTTTACAGCGTTGCCGGGCCAATCAGCGATGGAGATCAGATTCTGATAAGGCCATCCGTTGCTGGAGTTGTCGCAAACACAATACCGCTTACAACAGGTGCTGCCTTTTCTGCGTTCGTGATAAATCTGACATCGCCATTCTTGGGTGTTGTTGGATCCCTCTTGTTGATCTTTGGGAAGGTGTGGAGAGTGACGATATTTTCAGGCTCTTCGATTACGGTTTCTCCAAACCAGACAGGAACATTTCCAGCGTCTCTTCCAAGCGGGACTCAAATACTTTTCGCATCAAGCTCTGCGCCAAATGTGATCGCCGGGACGGTTGCTGTTGATGACACCGTTCCTTCAATTGGAAACTCGGTTCAGTTGACGCTTGATTCGGCATATACCGGAGCCTCTGGCCAGATCGTTTATATTGGAGTTAATCAGTTCACGATTCAGGCAATTGTTATACCCCCTCCCGGAACACCAAGCGTTACTTTGATAAATCTGGATGACGAAACCACTGCAAACTATGCCACTTCTCAAGAAATAATCTCCGTTCCCGAACTCCCCTCTGGACGCATGGGCGCATACGGTCTTGGTCAGAACTGGATGTGTCTCGTTGATGGCTTGAGCTTTATTTGCAGCGACACGAGCCGGGGCGCGAGCGGAACTCAGGCGAACAGTTTCCGTGACGCTGTTCTAAAAACCACAGACCTGACATTCCGTGGCGGCAATTTCTCGATCCCCGGCGCGGGAAACGTCATCACATCAATGACGTTCACAGCGAACCTAGATCTCGCCCTTGGTCAAGGATCGCTCCAAGTCGGAACGGCTGCGTTCATGGCGTCATGCCAAGCCCCGATTGATTTTGATGCACCACCAGCGACAGGCCCAATCCTCACATTCTCACTGATTGGCACAGGCCCACAGGGTCAGAACTCCACCACGCTAATAAACAGTGACGTTGGGTTCAGATCCACACCCGGACTCGGAACTCTCGTTCAGGCTCGCCGTGATTTTGGAACTCCCGGAAACACTCCAGTATCTGACGAGGTTGTTCGCATCCTTAGCGTGGACGACAAGGCTCTGCTCAATTACGGAAGCTCGATTGTTTTCGACAACAGGTGGATTATGACGGTTTCTCCGCAGGCATCGTCTCAGGGTGTTCTACACGCTGGGTTTGTTGTGTTGAACCTAGATCCCATCAGCGGCGTTGCTGGAAAGCAGAATCCTGTTTATGACGGTCTGTGGACTGGCGTAAACACGCTCCAAGCTGTTCAAGGAACTTTCAACGGAGTTGATCGAGCCTTTGCGTTCACATTCAATGTCGCCCTGTCGAAGATAGAGCTTTATGAGATTTTGCCCACCGGGTCTAGCGAGTTTGATAACGGAACGATTCCTATCGTATGGTCTTTCGAGACAGCCTCTATCTTTAACAAGGATGTTAAACCTCGCGACGTGATGGTGTCTCTCCGAGACGGTGAGTTTTCTGTTTCCGATGTTGTTGGAACTGTTCGGTTCGAGGTTTTTTACAAGTCAGATCAAGGCTGCTGGACGCCTTGGCACAGCTTCAGTATTTGTTCCAACGTGGAAGGTGATCCTCAGTATTTTCCAAAGCTGGGGCTTGGAGAACCAAGCTCTGACGATTGCGATCCGATCCTGAAAACCCCACTTCGAGATGGATATACGTTTCAGATTAAGTTCAAAATAACTGGATATTGTCGGTTCTTGGGAGCAAGGTTTGCGGCAGTCACATTGCCGACGCCGAAGTTCAAACCGCCGATCTGCGACGTTGTTGTTGAAGTGTAAAAATAAAAAATTATGGCAAACACATTATATTCATTGGCTCGTCAGAGCTTCCTCTCTCAGAGTCCGTCAATTGATTTGGACACAGACAACATCAAGGCGTCACTGTTCAGGTCGAGCGTCTATTCTCCGAATACGACAACGGATCAATTCTACGACATCGCCGGGGCCGCAGTAGCCACCAGTGGAAACTTTTCGGGTAAAAGCGTTACGTTGGGGGTGTTCGACGCCGCCGACATAACATTCACAGCAGTTGCAGCAGGTCTTGCGATTCAATACATCGTCATCTGGAAAGACACTGGCGTTCCTGCAACAAGCCCTCTCATCGCCCTGATTGATGTCGGAACTGGGTTGCCAGTCACACCCAATGGCGGCGACATCACTGTTACTTGGGACTCTGGCGCTAACAAAATCTTTAAGATCTAATTATGCTACTGCTCGCATCAACATCGGACATAATCCGAGTCGTTACCGGGTCAACTGGCGACATTGAGGTTCACACATCTTGGGTGGACAACCTAAGCGGAGTCATCACTCCAGATGGCGAGCCAAAAGCGTCCATTACAACAGCCACCACGACAACTATCGTGGCTGCTCCAGCCGCTTCCACGCAGAGAAACGTAAAGCTGATCTCGATCTATAACAATCATGCTTCGACATCAAACCTCATAACGGTGGAGAACTTTGATGGAGCGAACACGGCGATCCTGTGGAAAGGAACTCTGCTCGCTGGTGAGTTAGTGACGTTCGATAATGGTGATTGGCAAAAGTTCACATCCGGTGGTCTGAAAACCCAATCAACGATTCAAGGGGCTCCCGATATTCAGTTGTTCTCGTCTGGCGCTACCAACTGGGTGAAGCCAACAACATTCACCCCGAAGCTGGTTCGTGTGATGATTTGGGGCGGTGGTGGCGGCGGTGGCGGTGGTGGCTCCCTTGCAACAGCGGCTGTGTGCAAGGGTGGTGGCGGTGGTGGTGGAGGTTGCGGCATACAGAGGTTTTTTAGCGCTGACGATCTTTCTGCCACCGAGCTTGTCACGATTGGCGCTGGTGGAACCCTTGGCGCTGGTGGAACTGCTGGTGCGTCTGGATCTGCTGGAGGCGCTGGATCGTCCTCTACGTTTGGATCGTTGATAACTGCGTTTGGCGGTGGCGGCGGCGCAGGTGGATCCATTACCCCCGGTAACGCATCTTGCGGTGGCGGTGGTGGCGGTGGCGGTGGAGTCGGTGCCGTTGGCTCAACCACTGGAGGCGCAGGCGGGCTACCAACTGCTGCTTCGAGTGGGGTTGGTGTTCAGGGAGTAACAGGATCTGCCGTTGTTTCTGTCATAAACTGTGCCGAATCTGGTGGTGGTGGTGGTGCAGGGATTGCAGCAACGCCAGTCGCCTCATCTCTTGGTGGAAATTCTCTTTACGGTGGCGCTGGTGGTGGCGCTGGTGGATCACATAGCGCAACTCCGGCAAACGTCGCTGGTGGCGCTGGCGGAAGGTCTGGAGTTTATACTGGATCTGGCGGTGCCGCAGTTGGGACTGATGGAGCGGCTCCGACTGCTGGAACAGCGGGCGCTGCTGCAACATCAAAGGCTGGCGGCGGTGGTGGCGGTGGCGGTGGAACCACAGTTACGGCTGCTGTTGCTGGCGCGTCTGGTGGCGCTGGTGGTGTTGGCGGCGGCGGCGGCGGTGGTGGTGGTACTGGGATGAATCCGGGAATTGGTGGCACTGGTGGCGTTGGCGGTGTCGGTTACTGCATTGTTTATACTTGGTAAAATATGAACCCGCTGGGAATCTTCGATCCTGAATTGAGGGATTCCGGGTGGTTAGACACTCAGAATCTCATTCAGGGATGGTTTGATGAAGATCTCATCAACGATGACGCTGGCGGAATTGTAACACCTGTTGGAATAGCGTCAGGAGAAGCCTTCGGGACTCTATCCATCACGATCACGATCTCCCCATCGGGGATCGCATCTGCTGAAGCTTTCGGAACTCCAACTCTCGTATTTGTTGTAGTTCCGACAGGAATTGCCAGCGCTGAAGCTTTCGGAACTCCACTAATATCGCTGACCGTAACGCCAACCGGAATCGCCAGCGCTGAAGCCTTTGGTTCTGCCTTAATAACTCTCACAGTTTCCCCAAGCGGGATCGCAAGTTCCGAGGATTTCGGAGTCTTGAGCATTTCCACTGGCCTTTTTTTAGAGCCAACCGGAATCTCCAGCGAGGAGGCTTTTGGCACTCCAGCTTTGATCTACGGGCAGGATATTGACCTTTCCGGCATCCAGAGTGGAGAGGATTTCGGGTTCTGCACAGTGATAGTCGCAGTAATCCCGATCCCGCCTACGCCACCACCACCACCACCTTACGCTCTCTCTGTTATTTGCAGATACAGATCGTGTGGCGATGTTGGTGATTTCTCAGAATACAGCCTCCAAGATGGATCAGAGAGAACAGCGAACTCGTCGTCTCTTTGCGTCACTAGGACATGCTCTGTTCTTCCTGACGCCGACATCTACAACATCCAGACCGGAAACATTGCCCCAGCTTCAAACGCTGTCCTGAGTTGTGCGTCAAGAACCTGTCCCGATTCTGGAGTTCCAGATGTTGAGATCTACAACCTTCAGGACGCGCTGTTCTTTAATGGAACACCGCTTTCATTTTTGATCCAGTGCCCAACTGGTCAGGTTTGTCCTCCGGGCCTGTTTCCAAGAGTGTTCACATATCCACCGGGAACATTTTATTTTCCAATTCCACCAGCCGAGCCTTGTTTCACAAACATAGTCCTTTCGTATTTGGGGTGTCAGAGCAACATCACTCGCGTTCTTCCTTGTGGATCCTCTCCGGCCCTAATCAACGCTGCCGCGCAACAGATAATTCAAGAGGCTGGGCAGCAGCAGGCCGAATGTGATGCCGAGGAGTTGTTCGCGAGAACGCTTGGGATCGTTCTTTCAGATCTTCCGACTTGGGCGTGTATTGATTCCGACTTTGGCCAGATTGTTTATGGACTTGTTCAGCCAAGCGCTGCCGTTCCGCAGCCCTCTCTGTGGGTGATAGATCAATTTGATTTCCTCAACAATTCTCAACCGTCTTGGATGTCTGCCGCTCAATCTTCTGGCGATGTCTTGTTGCTCACAGGAAGCCCAACAGCATTTGGCCCCGTTTCATTCACGATCCAAGCTGTCGCTCCACCACCGCAGTCGGGAGATCCATACGCTATCGGACAGAGAACTTACACGGTAGATGTCATAGGAATCAGCACGGCATCTCCGCTTCCAAGCGCCGACCTGAATCAGCAATACGATCAAGTGATCGCGGCAACTGGATTTGGATCAACACCGATCTGGGGCTGGGCTTACGGATCACTTCCTGATGGTCTTGTTTTTAATCCACTCTTCGCTGGAAGCGCTGCGATCACAGGAATCCCAACTGAGGAGGGGGACTTCACCTTCGCCATCTTTGTTCAAGACGGTCTGAAGCAGTGCGTGAAAGAGTTCGATCTGAGCGTTGAGTCAGTCGTCCCTCATAGCTGCTCTTCGTTCACAGCAATAGTTTGGGGATCTCCGGGAATATCAACGAGCGGTGCTGGAATAGCCAGCGCAACACTTCTTGGAAATTCAGCCGTCTATTCCGCTTCTGCTCCGAGTTCTGGTGTTTTCAATACTGCCTCTGTTAATTTCTCAGGAACTACATCATACACAGGCCCCGGAGGGCTTTGCTGTGTTGACTACAACATCACTGGCCTTGGTGGAAACTTTGAGATTTTTCAAGATGGATCTCCAATACTCCAGACAAACTCATACAACCCCGGCTTTCCACCGTTCATACCACCAACCCCAGCAACTCCAAGCGGGTCTATACAATTTACACTAGCCGCTGGGGTTGCTTCTGTTATTACGATTCAAGGATTAGCCAGTGTTTTCGTTGTCCCGTTTGGGACTGCTGAATCAGCGTCAGTTTCAGCAATTATAGGCACTTGCCCTTAGTTGTTGCGGTGAGCGTCAAATCGAAGTATTAACAAGCTGATGAGCGCCTTTACATATCAACTGTCCGATGCTCGAAACGACATTGGGATAAAAAACATCTCAGGCGTCTGTGCCGACACGGAGCAGTTTGCTGATTATGTGAACCGAGCGACTCGCCGCTTGATGAAGCGGGGCGGCTGGTTCGGAACTGAAGTTGCGATGCGTCTCTGCACTGGTGGTTGCGACGTTGTTTTTCCTCGTCACGTCGGAACAGTTCTCGGACTTCGCCTGTGCAATTCTGACTACATGCAGATCCGAAATAATTGGTGGTCAATTCTCTCTCCCGGAAACATTGGTGGCTGGAACAATGCGATCAATGGAAGCGGATTCGGATACGGTGTTGCTGCTGGTGGATACAACCCGGCTGGAATTGATGGAACAACCGTTCCTGTTTTCAACCAGATCTCAGGCAACGAAGGAAAACTGATCCGCTACCATGTCGTCAAAGCTCAAGACGTTGGTAAGACGATCACACTCTTCGGAACTCAATACGGAAACCAGCCGCTTCAGGAGCAGGTTTCTGGAGTTTGGCAATACGGTGTCACACTCACGGCAGCTTCTCCAAGCATCCCCGCTCCGACCCCGCTCGTAACTCGGATCACATCTGTCGTTCGTGAAGCCACTCAGGGCATGGCCTATCTCTACGAATACGACACAGTGACTCTCAAGTATCGGATGCTCGCCACATACGAACCGAACGAGACGAATCCAAGCTATCGTCACATGGCGATTCCTGCGCTGGCCTGCACTCCTTACTCGGTAGATGAATACGACGTAAAGACGTGGCAGATGGAAGCTATCGTGAAGCTCCAGTATATCCCCGTTCAGAGCGAGAATGACTTCCTCCTCATCTCGGACTTCGACGCTCTTGCAATGGCGATCCAATCCATCAAGTATGATGAGGCTGGAGATTCTGAGAACGCTGAGAAATACATGCTCAAAGCGATCCGTGAATTGAACTTTGAGCTTCGAGACAAATCTCCATCGGATCAACTCTCGGTGCGCGTGAACGTCATGGGCAGTAACAGGATGATCCAGAATCCAATTTGAGTTATGGCATACAACAACATTATCGAGCAATCCATCCCCGGCTTCAGTGGGCTTACATCTTCAGCGTCGTCCATCATTGAAAACCTGCTCAAGGGCGGAACATCAACAGGCCCATCACAGAACAGCGCTGCCAAGTTTGGGGTCAAAACTGGTATGCCCGGCAGCGGTGTGTCCAATGCGTTCGGATACGATCTGCACAACAAACGCAGCGACGAGATGAAGCAGCGCGGGATTGATGACCTGCTCAAGCTTGTCACTGGCTATTCTGGGACTGTCGCTCCCACAACTGGGCAGCAGATGGATCAGAGACAGTTCGATCAGAACAATTTGTTCAGGCAGAATGAATCCAATGCTGCGAACAGTCTTGCGCGGCAGGGTATGCTCGCGAAGGAGAGAGAAGCAAACAAGCCGAAGTGGGGGGTGGTAAGCTCAGGGTGGGACGCCTACAACGGCAGGCCATCGAGTTCTTCTTGGGGTATCGGTGGTGGCGTGAGAAACATCAATTAAAATATATGGCACGACCAATCAACAGAGAACTGGCCGATCCGATGGATCGGGAAGTGTTGCGATCACGCAGAAGCGATGGCATGTCTGCTGATGGGCTTTCGTATTCCGTGGCTGGCGATCTTGAGAAGCAGATGGGTCAGGCGCTTGCTGAATATGATGCTCGCCGCAAAGCTCCAAGAAATGACGCCTTCGGAAACATTCTCGAAGAGGATTCGCCTCAGAACCTTCGTCAGGAACTGATTGATCCACTCACTCAGTCTTTCGGTGGGCGATCCCCGCAGCAGCCAAAATCTTCCGCTCCTAGAACTTTCAAAGTGAAGGGTAAAAACGGAGAGGATATAGTTATTGCGATAGACCCCAACACCGGAGAGCAAAGCATTGCTTACGCTGGTGACGCTCCTGAGAGGGAAGATCCCATCCACAGACAGACCAGAGAAGAGCATGACGATGCTATCAAGATAGCGAGCAAATCCGTCTTGGATGCTAAAACACCCCGGCAGCGCGAAGAGGCTCATAAAGCTCTTCAGGCAGCGCGGGGCGCTCGTGAGTTGTTCAGAAGCACACCGAAAGCCGCTGCTGCGCCAGCCCCCGCTCTCGAATCTCCAATCCAGAAGCCGCTTGAAAGCTATGGATACATCGGTGATCCAAACAATGTTCGCGAGTCTCCTGATGGGCCTGAAAATGTGTTTGGAACCAGTAAGAAGTATTCAAGGAATGGTCGAATCCCGAAAGAGCTTATGATTGAACTAGAGAATCGCGCAGGTGGTGACAGGGCTGTTGCTGCTAAGTGGGCGATCCAATCTGGATACTCTCTTGAGTGATGAATGTGTTTGATGAGATTGACGCCGATAGAGCCTCAAAGAAAAAGAACGTCTTTGACGAGATTGATGAGGATCTGTCTCTTGAAGCGACTCAGCCAGTCTCGCGCCCAATAGGGCTTCCGGGATACCCAAACTTAGGCCCGCTCGATTCTTTATCAGATCCTCTTGGTGGATTCGCTCCTGTTGTTGGTGGAGATCAAAAGGAATCCACAGGAAGAGTTTTGGGCGATGTTGGAAACACGCTTGTTCGAGATCCTCTTGTAAGCCTTGCTAAAGGCGTCGTCAGTGTTCCAGCCGCAGCGACTGGCCTTGCAGACATTGTGGCGGGTGGTGGAGTTGGTGACGCCTTGGAGCGGGCCACAGGATACAGCCCGAAGATCACTGGCGAGTTTCTTGAGAAACTTCACAGCGATGAGCAGCAAGCTGCGAACAAAGATGTTTCAGACGCGAAGGGTTTTTCTGGAACTATTGAGGCACTACTGAAAAACCCAACCTCGATAGCTGGTCAGGTTATTGAATCTTTACCGCAGATGCTCGCCGGGGGTGCGGTGTCGAAGGGGATCGCCCTTATCCCAACTCTCGCCAAGGCTGGAAAGCTTGGTCAGATCATTGCTGGCGCTGCTGGCGAGGGTGTGACTGGCGCTGGTAGCACAGCAACACAAGCCCGCGAACAATCTGACAGTGGACTTCTCACACTTGAGCAGTCCCTGCTATCTCTTGCCAGCGGTGTCGCAACATCTTTACTCAGCGTTGTCGGTGGAAAGGTTTCTCAAAAGCTTGGAGTTGCCGACGTGGACTCAGCAATGGCTGGGGCTTTAACAACAGGAGCCAGAAAATCAGCAGCCGAAAGAATAGTGAAGGCTATGGTTTCAGAGGGGCTTGTTGAGGAGATGGGCCAATCCGCTGTTGAGCAGGTGTTCTCAAATCTCATTAGCGGAAAGCCGTGGCAGGAGGGTGTTTCAGAGGCTGCTGCGAGTGGGGCTTTAACTGGCTCCGTTACTGGTGGTGTTTTTGCTTCATCTGGAGGAGGCTCAAGCCCGCCTGCTGGAGTTGACCAGAACCAAGCCACTCTCGACGCAGTGGCAGAAGAGTTCAACAGGAGCAGAGCGGCTGAAGCCAAGCCTCAGAAACAAGCCGCTCCAGAAGCGATGGACTTCGCTCGATCTGTTGCCGATATGTCAGCGGACGAGTTCCGCGCAAAAGGTCAGTCGTTCAACAAGCAGAATGTTGATCTCGGACTCAACGCATCGGATGAACAGCTTGCTGAATTGATCCAGTTGCGAGATAAATCTCAAGCGAGATCGGACGCTGGTGTTGCGAGCAATCCTCAAACAGATGAGGACATGCAGCGCGTCACCACTGAGATGGCAATGCCTCAGTTCTACAAAGAGGCGATCCAGATCGCTCAGACCATTCGCGATCAGAACATGGATTTCGACAATCGAGTTCCTGATCTGTCAGGTAAGAAAAGAGATCTTCTCCAGTTCACTCTCAAAGACGATCAAGGAAACAGGCAGGGAACATTCACCATCAGCCAAGATGCTCTGATGGACATCAAGGCTCTGGAAAACAAAGCCAAAGCTGTTCGCGCATCGTTCAATGAGGACAATGGTGCTGACTTCTCGTTTGCTGAAGCTTCTAAAAAACCATCACCGGAAACCACGACCCGACTCAGCGGTGCAAGCCCATCTGTAAAAAATAGAGACGGTTCTCCGAAGGGATTTTTCCACGGATCTTACATTGCTGGGAACATTAAAGACGCTGGCGATTTCAAGCTAGACCGACTGAACAAGGACAGCTTGTTTGGGCCGATGATTTACTTCACGGATAAGTGGTCAGCGGCAGCGGGGCAACCAATCCGAAACCGACTTCGTAGCTTGGTTGGATTGCAGCCTCAAGGATACTCCACGAAGCCAACCGAGCAGAGAGACTTCTTCGGAACTCCTGAATTTACCAAAGAGCAGTTGGAGTCTCCAGCTTCTCCGGGTGTTGTCTCAGCATTTTTGGATGTTAAAAATCCACTCGACATGGAGCGCTCAATATCCCAAGAGGAGTTGGCTGAAGCGTTGTCCAAGCTACCTCCTGAAATAGCCACCACAATAAAAAACAAAATACCACCCGAAGCGTCTGGTCTTGATCTGTATAAAAGCCTTGTCAGCACGGCTGAGTATTTCTATTACCGATACAGTCGTAGTGGTAATGAAAACATGGGATCTGTTGGCCCAATTGATTTTCGCGACGGTGCAAAACCAGCAGCCGGGCAAATGGTGCAAGCGATGGGCTTCGACGCCATCTCTTACTTGGGAGGTGTACGCCGAGGTGGTGTCGGGAAACATTCTGTAATAGCGGTTTTCAACCCATCTCAAGTATTGGAAAAGTCCTTAACCCCTGTTAATAAATACGGGGGAGCCGATCCTAAGCAGAAAGGCGCTGATTTTTCATTTGCTGATAAACCGCTCAATCCGGGTGGATCGCTCGAATCCCTTCCGCAGGCCCTTCAGGACAAATCAAATGCCGTCCAAGAAGCGATGCGGGCAGATTTTGAAAAACTGAAGGCTCAAGCCGCAGCTTCGGTTGACACTAAACAAACAAGTGCTAACATACCTTATGTCGAACAAACCAGCGCAGGGTCAGGAATCAAGCCAGCCGTTTCATCGCCCGCCGAAGGGGTGGAAACCGGGCGGCAAGAAGATAGTAGTGAAGGGCCAAGGAAAGGCTCAGTCCCCAATCAAGAAGTAATAGCGGCTTCAGATCGCTACGCTGCCTCGGTTGGACTCCCTCCGATAAAGAAGGGACTCTACGCTAAAGTTAAAGAGTCGGTAGCAAGGGCAATTGCCACAGCGTATGACGCGCTTCCTGTCTTTGATGAAAAAGCTGTTCCCGCCTATCGTCAACTTGAGAAGGAGATAAACGCTCAGTGGGATCACGCTGTTAATGATCTTGGAGTCACCTTCGAGTCTTGGACTGAACCCGGACAGCCATACGCAAACTCGGAAGAGATGTCTCGCGACATTCGTGAGAATAACCATCTTTATTTCTTCCAAGGTGGAGAACCACACCCACTTTTCAATGTTCCAGACCAGAACGGAATCACAGCGAACGACAAGCTTCGTGCTATCCACGATCTTTATGGACACGCTGCTGAAGATTTCCAGTTCGGGCCAAGAGGAGAAGAGAACGCTTGGATAAAGCACAGCCAGATGTTTTCACCATTGGCTCAACTGGCCTTAACGACTGAGACTCGTGGGCAAAACTCGTGGGTCAATTTCGGATCTCAAAATTACGACGGACAGAGACGAAAGAACATCAGCCCAAAAGACCGTCCTTATGCGGTTCAAAAAGTTGCTCTTCTTCCAAGTTGGGCTACTCGGTTTGACACTCAACAGAAAAGTGCTAACATACCTTATGGACAACAATCAACAGCAGCCACAGCCGGAACAGCAAACACCGGAGCAGAAGCAAGCTTCGCGCTCAGAACAGAAAAGCCGGGGGCTAAAAGCTCTCGACCAAGAACTCTCGCAGGCAAAGCCAGAAAGCTTGTTCCCGGCGAGCGCGGGGGGAGAGTAACGATTTCGCATTGGAGCAATGTTGATCTCACCAAGAAAAAGATTGATCCAAAGTATCATGGAAAAGGAATCCAAGGTGCGGAGCGTCTGCGAAAGGCCGAATACCCTAACGATTTTCCTGCCAGAAGCTATTACGGATTATCCGGGTATTCCCCTGAGCAGGGACTTGGCCCTAAACGGCACGATGTCGAAATCAACGCCGACCATCTTTACGATTACAAGAGCGATCCTGACGACATTTATGAGAAAGCTCAGGATGAAGCCGAGAAGCGCTTTCCGCGTCACTTTGGAGAAAGATACGATCAAGCTGTCAATACCATCTACGAGCGTCTGATCTCAGAGGCTGGATACGTTGGTTACTACAACGGAGACTTCAGCGTTGCCGCAGTTTTCAAAGCTCTCCCCGGATCTGGAAAAGCGGATTTCTCGATGGCTGGTCGTTCCCCGAACAGAACCGCAATAGATGTCCTGTCTGGTTGGCCTCAAAAAGGAATCAAGCCACCGCAGCGCGTAGATTTCGAGTTATCGGCAGACGACAAGGCTGAAGGTGCTTCTGGATACTCTAAAGTCTTTGCCGTCGCAGACCATCTATCCCGTCGCGTGGCTGAAGCCTTTGGTGCGCTTCGAGAACTCACCGAAGAGAACGCCAAGAAGATCGCTTCTGCTATGGCGTCAGAGGTTGAGTATGCGGTTGGCAAGAACTCGAAAGCTGTCGGATGGTATGGATCTCAGATGAGATCAGCCATGCGATCACTTATCGAGCGCCACCCGGATCTCGACGGCGACAAGGGCAGGCAGGCAATCATCCGTGCGATGATCGCGATCACCAGCAACGGTCAGGATGTTCAGTCAAACTTCACTCGCGCAGATGAGCTTTACGGGAAGTGGAAGCAGTCTGGAAATGTTGAGGTTGATGGAAATTGGGGTGGGGTGAACAAGAACGCAATCAACGACGGGCTGAAGATGCTCGATAAGTTGATAGGCGTGTTGGGTGTTGAGAATCTCCCGAAGTTCCTCAGTGGAAAGTTCACAGTCGGAGAGCTTCGCGCTGCCGGGCTGAACATCACCGGAGAGAAATCATCTCACGAAACATTTGGATCTCTCGTGTTCGGCCCGAAGATCGGTGGTGGGTTCTATCAGAACCTTTCCGGCAACTTCGATCCAGTCACGATGGATCGCTGGTTCATGCGGACATTCAACCGCTATCGAGGAACTCTCACAGAGGCTTCACTGGCTGCGATCCCTCGCCAGATCGCCAACCTGACATCGGTTCTCAAGAGTGTTCCGGGATCAACACAGCTTCGCGCTGATGCGAAGCGGATTCTCGCAGCGATCAAGAGCGGAACATTCGATCCATACGCAGAAGCTGACAACCCCGGCCCACTTCTGGACTTCGCGAAGAAGAAACTGATCGAATACACAGCGAACGGATTCAGGGATCGCAGCGACATCAATCGAGCATCTCAACGTCTCGCTGAAGAGTTCTTCGGAATGAACGAGGCTCCCGCAAACGCGAGCGAGCGTGACTTCATCCGAAACTCGGTGAACAAGGCTCAACAGATCCTGAAGGGTAAGGGAATCAATCTCACAAACGCAGACCTTCAGGCTGTGTTGTGGTATCTCGAAAAGGAAGTTTATGGAAAGCTTGGTGCAACGTCCAAACGCGCAGAGCCTGCCAGCTATGCCGACGCAGCAAAATCAATTGGCAGAAAACAGCGAGACTTATTTGAAGAACCAGAGCGAACAGGATCTGTTCGAGAAGAGCAATCCACCGGAGCGGAGACTAACCGCTTTGGAGAAGTTGGGAAGGCTGTTTCTCCAAAGAAAACTCTCGAAGTCATAAAGCGCAGGCTTCTGAATCGCGCACTTCGCCTGTCTCAAGAACAGGCCACAGAAGAGTCTTGGGCCGAGAAAGAGCCTGTCACCAGAGAATCTGTTCAGCGAGAGTTGATGGATCTTCAGGCAGACTTCCCATCTGCTGTGCCAGTGGTTGTGGTGAACACATACAATGACCTTCCTGATGAGCTTCACCAGTTGGCTTATGCTCAGGGTGGAAATCCAGCGCTGATCGGTGGCGTTCTCTACGACGGCAAGGTTTATATCGTTGCCAGCATGATGTCGTCTCTCGCAGAAGCAAGGGCGACATGGCTTCACGAGCAGGCTGGACACTTTGCGACTGACTCCACTCTTGGCGAGAGGCTCGATGGGTTCATGCAGCAGGTTTATGACTCTTTCAAAGACCATCCGTTGATGGAAAAGATGCGGAAGAGTTACAGGAACGGATCTGAAATCCGCTTGGGCAGGGAGTTCATAGCGAACCTTTCTGAGAACCCCACGAACGATCCGAACCTGTGGAACAAGATCGTCGCAATGTTCCGTCAGTTCTTGCGTGATGCTGGATGGGTAAAAACAGTTTCTGAAAACGACATCCGGGTTCTGCTTGATTCAGCGATGAACAAGCTGATGAGCCAAGACACAATCGTTGCTGGCAACGCCACGATCTTTGCTCCAAGCCTGAAGATGACGGGCTATCATGGAACACCCCACAAGATCAAAGATCGGTTCAGAACCGACAGGATTGGAACTGGTGAAGGCGCACAGGTCTATGGATGGGGACTTTACTTTGCTCAGGAACGGAGAACGGCGAATCATTACAGAAACACGCTTTCCACTCCTGATTATTGGGTTGATGGAAAACAAATAGCGACAGACAAGCCGCTTGATCCAGTCAACATCGCTATCGAAAAGATACTTCTGATGGGGCAAGATCGCGCCGAGGCTTACGCTTCAAAAATTTCCAATTTAAGTGGACAGTCATCAAAGTATTGGTCGTCTGTTCTGAATAAGATGGTGGAACTCCGTGGTAAAAAGATCGAGCAGAAGGCTGGCAATCTCTACACCGTCGAGATCAATTTCGATCCAGAAAATACGATGGATTATGGAGGGTCTGCTGCTGATCTTCCTGAAGGCATTTACAACAAGCTTCACGATTACGTTGAAAAGAGTGGCATGTTGTTTGACAACCCAGACGAAAATAGCCCTAGCAATTATTTTACAGCCGTAACCATTAGAGAATTTTTAAGCGCTGGAACTAAACTTCCGGGTTATAGGCAATCCGCAGGAGAATTTTACGAAAATCTTGGATACCAACTCAACGGCAACAAGGCTGTGTCTGAGTTTCTCCTGTCTCTCGGAATCAAGGGAATCAAATTTCTGGATCAGGGGAGTCGTCAGTCGGGTTGGGTTATTGAGTATGATGGTAAAAGCGAAACGCTTTCTGATAGGGAAGAGGCGATGGCGCGTCAGGAAGAGCTTGAGGCTGAAGGCTACGACACAGTAATTTCAAAACCTAAAGTCACTTATAACTACGTCGTGTTCGATGATGGCGACATCACGATCACTCAAGAGAACGGTGAAGTGTTCAAGCCGGAAGAGTTGATCGAAAACCCGAAGCGCAAAGACGCATCGTTCTCGTTCGCGGATCAGCCAGAACTTCCCGGACTCACTGAAGCTGAGAAAGAGCAGCAGCGTAAAGCGACTCAGGGCAGATTCTTTACCGGGGACTACACAGCAACAGATCGTCAGCAGCAGATGGCTGATGCCAAAAAGTTCATCGAATACACCCCGAACTCGGAAGTGATAGACAGCATCGCCCAGTTCGCATCTGGAAAGTCTGTTCCGGGACTGAGCCAGCAGAACGTGTCCGCAACCATAGCCGCTGTGATGAAGCGCATGTTCGCCAAGATCGGGACATCCAAGAACCCGGCAGAGGTTGCTGAGTTGTGGAGGTTGATGGATCGGGCCAAGTCTCTCGCTCAACAGGAGGGAAGTGTCGTTGCTCAAACTCTCGAAGCCCGCAAGGTGTTCGGAGAAGAGCTTGGCTTCATGTCTCCGGTTCTGGCGTTCCGTGGACTCGCACAGAAAGCTTGGGCCGCAGCGTTCGGACTCCCTGAAGGACAGTCCGCTGAAGAGGTTGTTTCTGGAACAACAAGGACGGCAACTCAAGAGGCTGGCGAAGAGGTTCAGGACGAGATCGAGGAAAGCGAAGCCGAGGGCTTGGCTCAAAGGATCATCAACGAATTTGCAAAGTCACAATCGGACACTCTGAGTTGGCCCAAGAAAGCCGATGCCAGCGTCAAAGAAGTTGTGAAGTGGTTCGTGCTTGGCGACATCACAGATTCCGAGTTCTCATCCACGATGGATATGTTGGGAATTGCCAAAGGCACAACCGACATTCTCCTTTCGGTTTCTCAGCGTGAGCGAGCGATCAGAAAGCAGTGGGATGATGCAAAGCCGAAAGAGGCTCAGGACAGAAAGAAGAATCAGGCCGAGATGCGGAAGCTCAGAGCGCAGGCCATGATCGCCTTGCGCCTCGGTGCTACGGCAGAGAATCAGGTTGATGCCGTAATCAGCGAGTTCGCCAAGTCTCAGTCAGACACTCCCCCAGCCGAAAGAGCGAAGCAGGCCAATGGCGTGAAAGAGGCTGTGAAGGGGATGCTCAATGGAGACATCAAAGAATCTGAATTTGATGCGACACTTGAGAACATTGGCATTGCTGCAACCAAGCGCAGAATCCTCACATCAATCGTCAAGCGTGAGATCGAGATCAGGAAGCAGTGGAAGCTCCAGAAGGAAAAAGAGAAGCAGTCCGCGCTCACCGCAGCGTTGCTGAAAAGCGACTCAAAGATAGCTGCGATCCTCAACAAGGCAGCATCAGAAGGTGGCATCAACTGGTCTGAACTTTTCTTGGACGAGAGCAGAGCCACACAGAAAGAGCGCAGAGAGCATCTCCTTGCTGAGATCAGAAAGCATCCGAAGCTTCAGGGTCTGACACCTGAGCAATCTGTGATGCTTGAGAACGCACTGAGCAAGGCGTGGGAAGCCGCTCGTATGCAGGTTTTCAAACGCGAGTTCGCAAAGCGGATCAAGCTCCCAACTGTCGAGGCTGGAGAGAAGCTGTTCAAGAAAGTTCTCCCCGAACTCATCCGTCAGGCCAACCTCGGAACGCTCGACGACTCAGCTTTCCTGAACGCATTTGCCAAAGAGCTTGGGCTTCCATCTCTCACAGGTGAAGCAGCCACAAAGCTCACCAAGCTCGCTCAGGAGGCTCAAACCAAGCCGGAGGGTGTTCTCCAGAACAAGATTCTCCAGCAGATGATTGACGTGATCCAGCAGTCAACTCCTGCTCACCCCTTGGACATCGTTCGGGACTACTGGTATAACAACGCTCTGTCTGGAACTCGAACCCTGACCGCGATCCTCACAGGATCATGGATCCACGGCGCGATCATGGCGGCACAGCAAGCGATGGACGCAGCGATCTTGAAGCGCAGGCCCGGCACCGCTGGTAGAATCCTGCAAGCGTTCCTATCTGACTCTCTCGAAGGTGTCGCGAACGGCTGGGACGTGTTCAAGACTGGTGACTACACTCGCCGCGCCGAGTTCTCTGGAAACATCAACAGACTGCTCTCAGGTCAAGGCAAGCTCGACTCTCTCGAAGGTTGGCTGAAGCACGGAAACAACTGGCAGAAGGCGCTTGGACTCACAAGCTACGTTCGCCGCGCTGTTGTCGGTCTGGACTACGTTGGAGCAATCGGAACTCGCGGATCCGGCGTGATCTACAACGCGCTCCTCGACAGCCCTGAAGAGCTTCAGAAGGCGATGACACGCTTCGACAAGGAGAAATCAGCACAGGCCAAGAAGCAGGCTCAGGCAGAGCTTGGGCCTGACGCCAAGTGGGTTGATGTCCGCGCTCGCCAGCTTGAGATACTTGAGGCTGGAATCAGCCAGCAGGTCAAAGACAACGCCACTGTTCTTGGTGAGATCGCAGCGCTCAACGCTCAACCTGTCGGATGGGGTGGTGTCGTCTATCGCCTGCTCGAATCAATGCCTCGCGCAATACAGATGGGAACTGGATCGAGCAAGCCAGCCGCAGCGTTCACAGCGTTCGTAACAAAGACCGCTGCTGGACTCGCCTTTGCTCGTGCTGCCATCAACATGACTCAGAGCGCTTCCAACTGGATGCCCATCGTGGGTGGTGTGAATTACGCTCGTGCGATCATCGGGAAGAAGGCTCCACACATGCACTGGTCTAGGGTGTTTGGAATCTTGGACAATGAAGGAAACCCAATCCCTGATGATCGCCGCAGGCTCATCGCAGCGGCACAGGTGAGCGGGCTTGCTCTCGCGGCAATCGCTTACGCCATGACTCGTGGTGGCGGCGACGATGATGAGGACAAGTTTGATGTGTCTGGATCGTGGTATGGACTCACACCCCAGCAGAGGAAGGACAAGATTGAGGCAGGTGAGCGTCCGCTCTCGATCCGTGTCGGTGGTCGCTGGATCAACTACGGAAACCTTCCGTTCGGTGGCGCTCTGGCGATGATCGGAAACATGCGGGACAAGGAGCGCAAGGATGGTAAGCGCATGTCGCCAGACGAATCCATGACGAGAATGGTTGATGCGTGGGCTTCTGGTCTGTTCTACATCAAAGATCTCAGCGTGGTTAGCGGTTTATCCAGAACCCTTGGCATCTCAGCAATGAACACGGATGAAAGCGCGTCGGCCCTAAACAGGCTCGTCGCGCAGCAGGCTGGAAACGTGGCGGGACTTATCCCATTCAATTCAACCCTCCGTGAAATTGACACGTTCTTTGATCCGAACACATATAAGCCAACAAGCGGGATTGATTATTGGATTCGTGGATTTCCATTTGTTAGAAGGCTGGTTGGTGAAGGCCCTGAATACGGAATGGCTGGATTACCAGTCGAGAACATGCTCACGCCCCAATCTCGAATCGTCGCAGCTAAGGCGAAGAGAGATCCAGTGGTTGCCGCCCTTTCATCCATTATTTCAAAGGGCGGGTTCCCGCATCATCCAGATCCGTCTCCAACTTGGATCAAGAACGGTCAACAATTATCTGCTAAGGACTTGCCAAAGGAGAGCTATGAGTATCAAACTACTGTCATCAAGCGGTGGCGAGAGGTGATGCTTGTTGATGCTGATTATCTCAAGACAGTCACACCTGATGAATACGAAGAGTATTTCAAAGAATCCCTCGCTCCGATCCGCGACGAAGTGAAAATGGACATTCAAGAAAAGATTGATCCAGAAGCTCTGGACGCAAAAGGAAAAGTAATTAAGGAATACAGAAAATGAGTCTGCAACTGAAGAATCCAAACGCAGGGTATCCTCCCGGTGGGTTTCCGTTCCAAGATCCCAAAACTGGAATGATCTTCAACGGCTACGAGGGGAACGCCGAGATGATCGCCGCTAAGGTTGGCGCTCATCGCGAAGCCAATCCAAAGCTTTATCCTGAAGGCGCTGGAGGCTTCGATAGCATAGTTCAGGAGATCTTCGCCCAAAAGAACGCTCAGATGCCGTGGCTGTTCGTTGGTGGCCCTGACGATCCCGGTATGCCGCCGACTGTTCAGGTCAGTGCAAGCGCTGGCGGGCCGGGTGGATCTTGTGTCTGTGGCGCGACAGAGACTGATCCGATCTACTGCCCGACCTGTGGTGGTCAGCGCATTACTGGATACAAATGCAAAGCTTGCGGTGCTGAACGCCAATGACACTCCTCGAAAAAGCATATCAAGTTGCCGGAGGGGTTGAGGCCATCACAGCTTGGCTTGGCTCTGGTGCAATTATTGTTCCTAAAGAAGAGGCTCAATCTCGCGCCGACGTTTGCTTGACGTGTCCAAACAATGTCGAAGTCGGGTTCGCCACAAGCGCCGGGGCTGATTTTGCCCGCAAGATTCTTGAGATCAAGAACGACGCATCACTTCGAGTTAATGGAGAAAAGCAGCTTCACAAGTGCGAGTCTTGTGGGTGTGTTCTTAGGCTTCTTATTTGGGAGCCGCAGATCAGGGTAGCTAAACATTTAACCGCAGCAGAGCGATCTGCTCTTCCGTCACATTGTTGGAAATTGAAACCGTGAAACTCCTTGTTGTAATCCCCTACTGCGCTAACGATGCTGTTCAAGCAGAACGCGCCTGTGACCATGTGTATCGCCTGAATGGAAAGAAATCCATCGGACACGCTCTTCTGGTTGTGAATGATGACGTTCACGCCGAGATGCGAATGAAGGTCAAGATCGCAGCGGAACTCGCTTATGAAACCGTTGAAGAAACAATTGCCCCCACGGTTGCGGAGCAGTATCTGAACGACAAGTTCAGGCAGATGAATAATCTGTTCCGTCACGCAGCGATGATGGCCATGCACCAGTTCCGCTGGCCTTGGGTGTGGCTCGAACCTGATTGCGTCCCTGTGAAGCCATCGTGGATGAAAGACTTGGCAGAAGCCTACGACGCGCAGCCAAGGAAGTATCTCGGACTCATCTCATCTCAGCCCGGTGGTCAGAAGTTCATGGCCCGATGCGGTGTCTATTTCACAGGTGCAAGTTTCGAGTTGGATAAACTGTGTCAGGGTGATGCTCCGTTCCCGCTGATTACATCAACAGAGGTTGTGCGCCGGGCGACTCCAACCGACATGATCCAATACCTCAACATCTCGACTGTGGAGAGCCTATCCAGTATCTCCAACAGCGCTGTTCTTGTTCACGGCGACAAGATGGGTATATTCGCTGAGAACATGACTGAAACACCCAGCAATGAGGATCAGCTTCCTCGCCTCACTCGCCGCCAGAAAAGAGAACAAGGAATTGTATGAGCGATCAAATTAAAAACACACCGGATTACGGAACTCCAGAAGCTGTTCTGGCAGCGGTTGAGTTAATGCAACAGCCGGAGCGGATCCGTGCGAGCAATCGTGCGCTCATCAATTCTCTGATGAATGGTCGCCGCCCCTACACAGACGAAGAGGTTGCTGAGAACCAGATCCAGATCAACGTGAACTGGGGTGAGGGTTCAAAGATCCTTCAGGACGCAAACCGACAGGTCAACAACGCGCTTCTCCACAAAGGCAATTTCGTAACATGCACACTTCTGGCTGGTAAGACCGAGAAGCGCTATGATCGAAGCGCGAAATTCACAGCCAACTTGAACCGCGCACTGAAGCGTGGAAAGAGCGGTAAGAAATATCTCTACCTTCTCAAGAACAGAAACGCATCACTCGTGCTTCATGGGATTGGGGTATTGATGTGGCCCAACAATTTTGATTGGATGCCGAAGTTCATCCCGCTTGAGGATTTTCTGATCCCCACTGGGACTCTTCAAGACTTGACCAACCTGACTCACTTTGCGGTCAACCTCTACCTGACTCCGTATGAGTTGATGAAGATGACTCACGGCAACTCGGAGAAGGCAAAAGAATCTGGATGGGATCTCGAAGTGGTGAGAAAGATCCTTTCAGCATACGGAAAGCTCAACAAGAACAACGATCAATACAACTGGGTGGACAGGCCGGAGGAGATGGTCAATATCTGGAAGCAGAACCAAGTCGTTGCTGATTCCGATGCTGTCCCGAAGGTTCATCTTATCGCTTGGTATTACCGGAGTGAATCTGGTGGAAGCGAAAACGAAGAGCATTGGTATCGCAAGATTTGCCTCAAGGAAGTCGCATCAGCCGAGGGTGTGGACAAGCTTTCCATTTCAGAAAAGTTCGTTTTTGATGGTGGTAAGCGCGAGTTCGCGAGCAGCGTTGATAGCATCACCAGCATCCAATACGGGGACTGCAACCTCGTCCCTCCACAGACCTATCACTCCACTCGCGGGCTTGGCGAAGCCATCTTCGCGACTATCGAGTGCATGAACCGATTGCGCTGCCAGTGGATGCAGCATGTGTTCGAGAACATGCTCATGCTGATCCGGGTTCAGAACCCGACAGATCGTGATCGTCCAAAGGTTTTCAACCTGCGCCCATACGGTGTGGTAGAGCAGGGTGTTGAAATCATCCCACAGCAGGAGCGTCACCAGATTGATCCAAGACTCGTTGAGAGCGCAATGGCTGAGAGTCGTCAGTTGATGTCCGAGAGCAGCGCTTCTTTCGTTCAGGACGTTGACAGCGGAACGAGCAAGGAGCAGACGCTCGGAGAGGCTCAGATCCGCCTCCAGTCAGCGAACAAGATGGTTAGCTCGATGCTGGACATGATGTATGCGCTTGAGATGTTCAAGGACGAGGAGATCGTTCGCCGCTTTCTGCTTCCAAACTCTGACGATCCTGATGTGGTTGAGTTCAGAAAACGGTGCAAGAAAGATGAGATCCCTGATGAACTCATGGTGGCCGAATTTTGGCAGGTTGACTCTGACCGTGTTCTTGGTGGTGGCGATCAGGCTTTGGCCCAACAGGAGTCAACAGCGCTGTTCCAAAACAAAGCGGCTTTCGACCAATCCTCACAGAGAACGATTGATCGCATGTGGGTTAGCACCATCACTCGAAACCCCGCTCTCGGAGAGCTTCTCGTTCCGAACCAGCCCCCGACAGTAACGGCTGGAACGATGGCCGCAGACGAAGTGTTCCCGAACCTGATGCTCGGAGTCGAAGTTGGTATGCGCGAAGGAATCGAGCGCCAAGAGTATGTCGCGAAGTTGATCGAGAAGATGAGTTCCGTGATAGATCGAATCTCACAGACCGACGAGGTTGGAACACAGCAGGACGTGATAGGGCTTGGGATGGTTTCTCAACACATCGAGCAGAACCTCCAGTTCATGTCTCAGAACCCTGAGAACAAGGAGTTCGTCACAGCCGCAGGCAAGGAAGTGGGTCGCCTGATGAACATGGTCAAAGCATTTGCTCAACGCCAGCAGGAAGCGGCGAGCCAACAGCAGCAAGACCCCGAAGCGGAGGCAAAAGCTCAAGCAACCGCTCAGGCCGCACAGCAGAAGCAGCAGATCAACGAGGCCAGCTTCGAGCAGAAGTTCCAGCAGCGCGAGGCTGAGTTCTCGCAGAAAATGCAGATCGCAAACGCCGGGTTCGTTGCCGACATCACAATGTTGCAAGCCAAGGCCAAGGCTGAGATTGAGGCCCTGTTCAAAAAGACAGAGGCGGAAATCGAATCCATGAAGAAAAAGGCCAAAGCCGCTCCAGCACAGCCAAAAGCTGATTGACACTAATCTGCTAATAGGGTTATTGTCGTCTCAATGATTGCTTTATCCGCTAAGGAACATTTCCAGAAGGTGTTTGACGCTCCCGCTGTGGCGGAATTGGCAGACATGATTAACTCGCCTCTGATGAAAACGGCTATGATCTTTTCAGAGGCTGCGCTGGCTGAACGAGGTTGTTCAGCAGAGCAGATTCATGGCGCTGTCCAGTTCAGATCCATCCTTCTCAACATCTGTCTTGAAGATAAAGAACCCAAACAGATGCCGATGAAAACACTCAAAGAACTTCCACTCTAACAAACCAATAAATAATTATGCCAGACATCGCACCAGCAGCACCAGCACCACCAGCAGCACCCGCTCCAGCCCCGTCATCGCCCCAATCTGGAGGCATTGATGGATTGATGGCGGATCTCGACAGGCAGGCAGTAGCGTCACCACCAGAGCCAGCCAAGCCTGAGCCAGCCAAGCCCGCTGCAAAACCGCCCGAAGCAGCCAAGCCTTCCGACGACGAGGCTGTAATCAAATCGAATCCGAAGGCTTGGAAGGTGTTCGAGTCGTTCAAGAAGAACGCAGCGGCAAAGGAGAAGGCACTTCAGGATCAGGTTGACGCCATCAAGAGCAAGACCGTCGAAGCCCCTGCTGATGCTGGTAAGATCAAGGCCCTTGAGGATCGGATCGCTCAATTGTCCGAGGGTGAGAAGAATTGGAAGCAGCGAGCCGCAGAAGCTGACTTCACTCGTTCAGAGGAATACTCGAACAAGTTCGTGCTTCCCTACAATCGCGAACTGAAGCAGGCGATTGACGAGGTTAAGAACCTGACCATCTCCTTCACTCAGGATGGAGAACCCAAAACCCGCCCGGCCACAGAAGCTGATTTCAGGAAGGCACTGAGCCTGCCGATCAGCGAGCAGGACGCTTTCATCCACGACTCGTTTGGTCGTTCGGCACATCGAGTGATGGCTCGAATCAACGAGATTGGTCGCATCCGTGAAGCTGCCAGCATCGCCGTTTCTGAACACGCTGAGAAGAGCGAAAACTCGCGTCTCGAAAAAGAGACTCTCAGCAAACGGGAGGAGGAGGAATATGAGTCTCACTTCAGCGCCTCTTCCGAGAGCTTGAAGGCTCATCCGATTGGATCGAAGTATTTCGCGCCATCTGACGCAGATCCTGAAGGCTCGAAGATCCTGACTGAGGGTTACGATAAGTTCGACACGCTCAAGACCACTCTCGGAACGATGAAGCCAGATGAGCGGGCTGCTGTGTCTGCCGTGATCCGCGCTCGTTTTGCCGCCATGCCTCGTGTCGCCGCTGCGCTCACGAGGGCCACTGCTGAGATTGAATCGCTCAAGGCTGAGTTGGGTAAGTTCAAGAAGGCCGATCCCGGCAGCGCAACAACAGCGCCGTCCAGTGGCGCTCCTGCCGCACCCGTCAAGGACATCAACTCAATGGCTGCTGAGTTTGACAAAGTATGAAATACCGAAAGAAACCAATCGTAATCGAAGCCGTCCAATGGATTGGAAACAACACGAGGCAAATCAACTCCTTTGCTGCCCCGCATGGTGTGCATGATGGGAAGGTCGTCATACAAACGCTGGAAGGTGTGATGCAAGGGGACATCGGTGACTGGATAATTAAAGGGGTGAAGGGCGAGTTCTACCCCTGCAAACCGGACATCTTCGAGGAGACATACGAACCAGTATGAGCAGCCAAGATCGCTACGTTCCCCTTCTGGACATTCCAGACGGGGACAAACTATCCGTCGCCTCTCTTGTTCCTGTGAAGTCCAAGATTAGGGTCGGGGCGTTCCTGTTCGAGGCCATCTCTGTGAACGATGGAAAGCAGACCGTCACGTTTCGACTGACTGGATTCTTTCCACCAGAGCAACCACCAGAGCCAGCTTTTAACTGAGGCCAGATGTCCACATGGGTTCAAACATCCAAGTATGGAGACATACTTAGTGCGTTACCGATGATCCATCACGATTACATCAAGTCTGGAGTGAAGCCGGAGATTGTGACCGTGCGCCCATACAGCGAGCTTCTGAGCGGTGTTGATTACGTCAAAGTGGTAAAGTTTGACGGCTCAATGCAGGACTTGTCTGGATCTATCAAGTTCGCAAAAGAGGCCAGCAGGGACGTGAAGGTGACGCAGCTTCATGGCAAGGGGTTCGAGTTCCATCACCGTCATCCATCGTTCCAATACGATCAGTGGGATCGTGGCGGGATGCTGGACAAGTGGGACAAGTTGCCGCTGGTGATCCCGCGTGAAAAGAATCTTAACCCAAAGTGGGTTGCTCACCATTTTCAGGAAGGCATCACAGACAAGCCTTTCATCATCTTTGCCGATCACTCCCAAAGCTCTCCGTTTCCGCACAAGGAGGAACTGGCTAGGCTCCTGATCGAAAGCTTTCCGTCGCATCAGATCGTGCGACTGTCATCTGTGCAGGCCCCTCACTTGCTTGATGTGCTGGCGCTGATGGATGCGGCGGATCTCATCGTCACCGTGGAGACAGCCCATCTCCACATGAGCAAGGCTTGCTCGAAACCAGTCATTGCGCTCGTGACCGACAAGCCCTCGCGCTGGCATGGATCGGCATGGAGCAGCAGGTTCTCGATGCACTGTCGCTATTCGGACTTCCCGCGCAGGAAGGATGAGTTGATCCGAACAGCAAGGAACGCCATCGAAAAGAAAGAGCCAATGAATGTGAAGTCATGCCCTGCCTTTTCAAACAGGTTCGGATACAACCTTGGCATGATATGGCACGGAGAGGTTCTGGTAACAACCCATAGGTATCATCCATCTAAGGACTGGAAAACTGTTCTGGCAATTAACGACGGAGTTCTGACTTCGGACATTAAGTTTCCATCAGCGTTTGATGGATTCTCATTCGAGGACGCTCGACTGTTTCATCACAATGGAAAGCTGATGATGACATACGTTCTCTCAACAGAGTCGTTCGGCCAATTCAAGAGCGTGGCTGGCTATGGTATGTTGGTTCAGCGAGAAGGAAGATGGGAGATCCCGCAGAACATCCAGCCTGTCTATCGAAACAATGACTTCAGCGGCATGGTCAAAAACCTGTGTCCATTTGAACACGATGGAAAGATTCACTTCGTTTGGGGAAACTCAAACGGAGAGCAGATGGTGATTCAGGTTGATGGAGCGAGGGTTTCGTCCGAGTTCAAATCGGAATCCCCCACATGGGATCACGGCGAGATCCGTGGTGGATCTATCGTGATGGATGGAGACAGGATGATCCGGTTCTTTCACTCTCGAACCGGGGAGGGACTCAATGGAGCGCACGGAGCATTTCAGTATCACATCGGAGCTTCGATCATGGAGTCAAAGCCTCCGTTCAAAACAATTGCCGTCAGCAAGTATCCAATAATCAGTGGAGATGAGCGCTACGTTCCGGGGTGCTTCCACTGGAAGCCAAATGTGGCGATTGTCTATGGAGCTATGCTGAAGTCTAGGGGTGGATCAAACCACTTCCAGATCAGCATTGGAAGAAACGATAGCTCTTGTGAAATTGTTGAGCTAAAAGAAACAGACTTTAATCTATGAGCGCACAAGGCCCTCC
>Ga0181355_1000090_pt1 | contig 32394 bp, 25 predicted proteins | sample Fa13VDMM15DN_FD_130099 | JGI IMG/M metagenome (GOLD analysis project Ga0181355, IMG submission 130099) | Freshwater viral communities from Lake Michigan, USA - Fa13.VD.MM15.D.N | ecosystem: Environmental > Aquatic > Freshwater > Lake | place: USA: Michigan | collected 2013-09-23 | reverse complement strand
TTATTTAATGCTTTGTGCATTGCATATGACGATGTTTGTAAATGAAAAATGTGTGCTTGTTCTCTACTACTAAACAAAGTAGAAATAAACTTAGAACGGGAATCCATTACATAGTCCCCGTTTCTTTATCGGACGGTGTTCCCATGCCATCTCCCGCCGTTGCGTTTTTATTCTTTTCGTAATCCAGATATTGATAAACGGAAGTAATTTCGTCGGCTGCTCTGGTAAGTTTGGACTGTACCCACGCTTCCAATCCTTCGTTATCACCAATCATATTAAATAGACGATCAGCAGATTTCTTAATACTCATTAATTGAGCACGAGCCATATTACCTTCATAATCACCATCATTTGACGGTTCTTCTGATTCGTCGTCATCCAGCATTTCGCTGATATGTTCTTTTGACATCGCGGTTTTAATAGTATCACGACGATTTTTTAAATATTTGTCGGACGAATCGGCATCACCATCATTATCAATATCGTTATCTTCATGACCAACAGGATCAAGCATTTTATTTTCTAATGCCGAAATAACTTTCAATTGTTGATCGGTTAATCCTAATTCTTCTTTTAACTTACGAAGCGTCATTGCCAAACGGGCACGTTGACCACCCTTCTTCTCTGTGGTGATACTCTGTTGTTGTTTTAATGCGCCTGGTTTTTTAATTGTGTTTTGCATCGGTGTTGTACTTGTTTCGTTGGTCGAACCAACCGGTGCATTTCCTATTGCGGGGGTGACCACTAATCCTGCTAATCTAATCATATACGACTCCAAATATTAATAGATGTATGTTTGTTCTTTCTTGTTTGCTACCAAATATCTTTTATATAAATCACGCTTTTTATCGATCACATCATTATTGATATCTGTGTCTTCTTGTCCAATTGAATCATGATGTTTGTATGGATACTTCGCTTATTCTGCTTTACCACTCCTCCACCCACCACCCATACTTTTGTATTTTTTTGCGGCCCACAAATTTGCGTACGCCGATGGGTAAACTTTGAACTTTTGTCTTGCTGCGGATTTTGCAGCAGACCATTTAGATGGATTGGTTGGAATACTTTTTTCCAGTACTGCCATTAATTCAGTAATTCGATGCATCATCTTTTCGTCCGCTTCTACATCGGCATCAGTAACTTCATATCCCCCTGTTGGATATTGTTCGGAGGTATCATGACAATCACATTCTTCACAAATACAATTATCGTATAATTCGGTAAAAAATTCTTTATAATTAATCATCTTTTTTATCTATGGCTTTATTGGTAGCAGAAGCATATAAGTATGACTTCCAATCGGCGCCAAATTTCTTTTTAAAATACGAAACAGCTCGTTTACTGTTCAATAATTTTTTACCAATTCCATCACGACCTTTAACCTGTGGTTTGGTCATTTTACGTGGAGGTTCACGACGAGCAACGGTTCGTTCATCCATCTCTTCTGCACTCGTGGAAACACCATATCCTTCTCCAAATTCTTCTTTTAAAACGCTGAGAATTTCTTCACGGATAATTTGTTTTAATTCTTCTTTAGTCATATCTATTACACCGGTTTAGATTTGGTTTTACCACCACGTTGCCGTTTCTTACGAGCCGCACAATGTGCCTTTTGGCTAAATCCTTTGGCATTACTACAATTAATTGATTTTTTATATTTTTTGGTCCATATCTCAGGAATTAAATCCATCAGCTTAATCATATTTAACTCCAATAAAAACACTACATTATAAATAGTGTATTATCCTAATAACCACGAAATATTCTCTTTTTTTCCGTTAATATCCATTTCGTATGGATTTTGTGGCATGTTATTGTTCGTAAATACATGACCAACAACATTGTACTTAGTATTGTCCAATGCCATCTTCGTCAGTTCTATGCCCTCCTGACGCAACCTGAGGGCGGTATCCCGCACCCACAGACCAATACACAATGCCATCGTCAAATCATCATTGTATCCCGACAATGCCTCTGGTCTACCATTCTTCCAAATAAAAGTTTCTAATTCAGCACACATACGAGATGATCGAACAGTAAAACTATTATCTAACATATATTCTTTTAATCTAGCAATAACCAATGGACGGGTTCGTTGTGAAGTAGTAAATCCAGGTACCATACTTTTTTCTTCTGCCCGATATCGTCCTGTCATTTGGTGTTCTACATCGACATATTGTAAATCTTTGGACATATAAAATAGATTTTTATATCCACGATCAATCACTTGTTGAATGGCATTCCATCCGATAGAACTATTTTCTGGAATAAGCAGTGCATCATTATATTCCGTAGCAATTGACACCAGCATGTTACCAAACTGCTTGGTTTCTACCTTTCCCTTGTATTCTGCTACCTGCGTGGATGTTTCCACATCAATCACATGGAATGCTGAATAATCTTCCCCATCCCCTCTAGCAACGTCAGCGGACACTATATAGGATTTTCCAGGTCGTGGATATTCCCATATCCATGTATTTCCATCAAATCCACCTTTAGTAATCGGTTCTTGAACAAAGGTAGTTTTATAAAACTCGATAATTTCAGGAGGAACTACTGTATTACCTGAGAAAATAAATGATGCGTCATGTTCTTGCGCCGCTTGCAGTTCTCCCATTAATTCTGTCTGACGGTCACGCCATGCTTGATCTCGTTCTGGGTGCACTCGCCAATCTAACAAAATAGGATTAAAATTGTTGGATTTTGTTTCTGCTTGCTGCCACATTTTGTGAAAGAAATTACCAACACCGTTCGGGGTAGAGAGTAATACAGCCTGACCACCAGTTGACAAAGTACTGGATGCGGCCGTCCAGATAATATCAGCATCATCGATAAATGCTGCTTCGTCGAGAATTAAAAGAGACAAGGCTTCGGAACGACCGGCGTCTTTGCTACTTGCGACGGCTTTAATTTGAGATCCATTTGTAAATTGTAAGGATAATTTGTTATCTGTTACAATTTCACCTCGGAGCCAAACTGGAAGATTCTGATGCATAAATCGAACCTTGGTCACCAGATTCTTGGCGGTTTCTTGTTTGGTAGCAATAACTAATATATTTTTATCGTTATGAAACAACAACATCCATAGTGCATATCCGGCGACCAATGTGGAAATTCCAATCTGGCGACCCTTAAGTACAATATTATAATCGTTATTCCTAAAATCAATTAGTGCATTTTTTTGATAATGATATAAATCAAACAACACTCGTCCACGAACAGGATGTTGAATGTATGAATATTTTGTCAAGAAATACGACGGATCTAGTGCGCATTTCTTATATTCTTCTTTGATACGATCTCGTAATTGTTGCGTTGAGGTATTCATATATTTACCTTACGACCGCCACTCCAACTACTATTCCGGCCAACACGCCCACCGCCAACGATGTCTTTCGACTCGGTAATGGTATTCCTAAAAATTTATTTGGATTTTTGGGTGGTGGGGGGAGTTGTTTTAACATAGCCTGTAAGCTGTCTCCTCGTTGCGTGGCAAATAACAACCCAGTATTAATTAATTGTAATTGTTCATCTTTATTACCAATTATCTGTTTTTGATCAGTGACAATTTCTTCTGTGGTTGTTAGTTGTATTTTTAAATTACCAATGATGGTATCTTGTGTAGCAATCACTACCTGTGGAGTGCCATCGGTTTTGGCGTTTATCAAATTTTGTTCTAACGATATTAGTTGTGTTTTACTTTTTTCTTTTTGTTTTTCCTTAGAAGAAACCGATACATTTAATTGTTGAATAATAACATCTTTCTTTCTTGCACTGTCCGCTAGTTCAAGAATTTGATGTTGTAATGAATCTGCATACCGTGTGGTGGTTTGTGCGTTTTCTTTAAATTGTTTGTATTCGGTAATGTATTGATCCATTTTATCCGTACCTTTACAATTTCCCATAGTAAATGCAAGGAACGCCAACACACCCATAATAACAAGTTGTGCGGTTTGTGGTAATCCTTTAAATGCTTGGGTAGTTTTGGTTACCCGGTTAGGTAATTTCATCATATTCTCCGGCGTTTACCTTAGATAAATGTTCTTTAAACTCATCAATTTCTTTCAGTAAATCTTTTTTAACAGTATCCAAATCAATATTCCACTTTTCCATCATTAAGATTTTTTCATTATCCGCATGAATAAATTCTGGATGTGTTACATTATCGTAGTAATCTTGTAATTCTTGAATTTTATCTGTAAGCCAGTCGATGTGACTACGCTTTCCACGGGCCACCATTTCTTGGTGCCAACGACCAGAAATTTTTAATTCCATTTCTTCTTTTAACATACACTCATGACAATATCCGGTCTTTCGATATGCACGAAGATTATGTCCGTTCAACGGGGTATCACATTTTGGACACCACCACGGTGTTTTAGCACCATCTAATTTTGTGACGGATTGTACCAATCCGTCTTTTTTAGTCCATGTTCTTCCGTGTGGATCATTCCACACATCACCTTCGTTTCGTTCTACCGGGGCAGGTTTGTATCCAAATGTAAGTTTGGAATCTTCCTTACGCATAATCTCACCAATCTTTCGTCGTGTATTGTTTAATGCTTTTTCATTGTGTGACATATAACCCTCGTTTATGTTTTTGCAAATAACATCGCTCGTTGTTTACTACCAAAATATCGTACTTGATTCTTTTTATTTTTACCACCAAAATTACCACCTTCGGTTTCCCAGGTTTCTCCGGGTTTGTAAAATGATGGATCTTTTGGTTTTGGTGTTTGTTTTTTTGTTCTTGCAACTTTTGGTTTTTCTGGTGATACGGGTTGTTTTGTTTTTACCATTGTCGGTTTTGCTGCGTTATCACCACCATATTGTTGTGTTAATTTTAATGCTTCTTCGGCGTCGGTGGTAACATTAACAATCTTTTTAAAGATATTTTGGTCAAATTTACCATATATCATCGTAAAAATTTCTTGTTTTGCTCTGTCCGTAATATTAGGATCTCCCATAATTGCACGGACTTGTGTACCGCTGATATTTTTACCCTTGAGTTGTAATTGCATTTCCGGAGCAATAATAAAATATCCTTTATCCGCATATCCCGTTCTTTCTTTTTCAGGAACATCTTCGTAATTTTGAAAATACTTACCACCAGTTAATCGTTCGGAGTCTTTTTGACTGACTGCGGTAACATATACTGTATCGGGTGGTAATTTTTCTAATATTTCTTTTGGTGCATATGGGTTTTTTACTTGTACTATTTTATCTTCTGGGATATCGAACATTTGTGTCATAATATCCTTTTTATCATTAAATCCAAATGGAGATTTTGTTGGGTCAGTTTTGTCTGATGATGCGATATACACACTATCCTCACCAAATTTTTTCACCAATGCTCTATAAATACTATAGTGACCGGCGTGGAATGGTTGAAATCGACCGGTAAAAATTGCTACGGTTTGTTTTTCACCAGTTGGTGTGGGTTGCGTTTGTTTGGTCGTTGTTTTTTCTTTTGATGGTTCTTCTGGTTCATCAACGATTTTTGCTTTACCACGATCAAATTTCATCATACCCAATATTTGATTCACGGGAGCAAAGGTACCTGTAAATTTATATGGTTTACCATTATACATAAATACAATCCCTTCACTTGGGACCACATTTTTTATACCCAAATCATCTAATCTTTCTATTTGTTGTTGCAGTGCCGCTAATTGATTTCTATCACCGGTATCACGGATAGATTTTATAGCGTTTAACAATTCTTGTTTTAAACTTTCTCCCGCTTCTGGATTATTTGCCGATAACAGGTTGGTTACTCGTTGTAATGTATCCACACCAACTCGTAAGAATACTTGTTCTAATGGGCGAACACATTGTTTTTGCATATTGACAAGTTGTTCTGCTTCAAATTCACGGAACCACTTTTTAGTTTCCGAATCTTCAAAATCTTTAACGCCAATTGCTTTTTTATCCCCAGTTGCCCATCGGTTAATCAATCCATCAAATTGTTCTTCTGATAATTCCAATCCTTGAGTTTCTACTTGTCTTGCAATTTCTCGTTCCCACCATGTTTTCTTATAATCTTCTAATGTACTCTTATCATCAAGATCAAATTCGTTTTGTAAACGACCAATTTCTGATCCATATTTTTTTAATTTTTCTAAATTTCGAGCGGTATCAGCGTCATTAAACGAAATAGATTGTGGTCCTGATAATCCAAATGTTTGTTGTTGCTGAGCACTCACCCGACGAAGTTGTGTGTCTAGTACTTTACCATCGTCAATACTTCGTCCAACTTCATTACCATCTTTATCGTATTCAATCGTTCCATGAAATACTATAACAGGTTTGTCGTATGGAATAACATTTTTTGTATCTGGAAATATAACTTCTACATTCATGAACTTACGACCGTTACCAAACAATTGTTCTTGTTCTTGTTCTGGTAGAGCGTTTACTGCCTTTTGTAAATCTTGAGCCGCACCGCCAAAGGATTTTTCAATTGCTCCACGACCAGCAAACATTTGACGAATGCCTGCTACATCTAATGCATTTTGACCAAAGTTTTTAATTTGTCCTTTATTACGAGCAAAGACAACTTGCCCATTTTTAACACTAAAGGTTAAATTTTGGCCGTCAAGTTTTTCGGTGACAGGTGCTTCCGCATCCAATCCTCCCACCAATCCTCGTTTTATCATTTCCTTAACATCGGTAAATGTTAATTCGTCATCTTCATATGGATGTGCCAAGTGTCCAGCAGCACCACCTTCTGCTATTAATTGCCACGGTCCATTTGGAGCAAGTCCGTCATACAATTCCGATAAATACACATATTCTATATTTTCATTCTTCTTATCTCGCCCATGGTCTTTTCTTGCTAATTGCCACTTACCACCCGTTGTACCATTTGGATGATGGACATCGTGGTTTTTCATTTTTGATTTACCATGTCGTTTAACTGCTTTTTTACGATCACGATTACGAGTTACTCTATCGTCTTGTGTTTTTTTAAGATAACTTCGTACTTTTTCTGGGTGTCGCTTATTATATCGACGCATTCGTTCTGTGCTTGACAGTGCTTCGGTATTGATGAATTCATCGTCTTGTTCAGGACCAATTGAGTATGGATAAACCATTCCTACTTCATCTTTTTTTACACTGTTAATATAAGCACGGTATACCGCAGCTGCCGACACCTTACCAGCCGCTCGTGCCCGTTGTTCCATAGCTATAGCTGCCTGAATCTTGTGTGCGTGAGTACGACCACTACGGCGTATCTTGGATACACTTACCGTGGCATCGTCTACCGTTGCAAATTTTAACCCGTGTATAGTACCTTTGGGATTTTCATCTGTGTACAGATCACTATGTTTTTTACTGTTGGCTTGTTGTCCTGGTTTTCTTGCCACTCTGTTCTCTTCTTCTACTCCCTCATCACCACCGGCGTCACCGCCACCGGCGTCACCGCCACCGGCGTCACCGCCAGCATCACCACTATCTGTTGGTGGTGTTGGTGGTTCTTCTTTTGGTTGTTCACCAGTTTTCATTATATGTGGATACAAAGGATAGAAAAATCCATAGCGTTTAATTTTTTGTTTAGCTTTTTTACGCTTTTTGTTTGCTTCTTCCAAAGTATCGGCAGTAGTGATAGATAATTCTTCCACAAGATCAGGTGCGAGTTTTTCGACCAAAAAATTGTGTTGCTCAATATAATTATTTAATACTACTACTTGTTCAAAAAGTTTATCTAAATTCATCGTCTTGAACCCGAGAAGAAGGTTGGTATTGATTGGATATTTAAATCCAACGCGTTATTATTGATATCAAACAAGTCAGTTTTAAATACTAAACTTGCAGTTGTTTGTGTCGTGTTAGGTACTGTGATTGTGACTTCACCAGGACTAAATGCATATTCTTCAGCAACCTTTAATGAAATGTTTGCAATTTGCCAAAATCCATTGTTAATAACAAATCGCAATCCCGCATTACCAATTCGTGGAACCGTGAAGTTAAATGTTTTGTTTGGAAAGTATGCTACTTTTTCTTTTGTACTAACAGATGCTATTTTTTGTCCGAATATATTGTCACCCACTATAGCAGATCCAGTTAAATACACATCCATTACATATTGACTTGAAGTAAATGCATATGACGCAGAAGTTGTATATACATAACTATCGAACTTCAATGTATATTCCGATGTTGGGAACAGATCAATTTCTTTACGAGTACCAATGAAATAACTACTAGTAGTTGTTACGGCGTATCCAGCATCTAACATATAATTGTTATCACGACTCAAACTGATGTGCGTTGCTGCATTTATAGTATCGTCACCATACGAAGTATCTGGTATTCCCGACCCCGTAACATTATGTGCATACCAACTCGCAGTTAATATTGATAATGTATTGAATACTCCGATTGGTTGTTCTCTATCATCTTGATCCGTTGAACTTGTTATTAATAATTCACCTACTCGTGTCGGAGTATCTGCAACGAAAGCAAAATCTGTTTGAGAACCGGCTTGTCTATTGGAAGTTTTAATTCTAAAAATTTCACCACTGATCGTATCCAAATTGATAATACGCAGTTTTGCGAACGATAATATACTACCCGTTGTTAAAGTAGAACTTTCACTTACATAATAATATTCTATAGAACCAGTAAGGGATTTTGCTGTTCTAACATATGTCGTTGCGGACGCCGTATATAAATTTTCACCAATTTCATACTGCCCATTTTTAATTGGTGTAATATTTAATACACTATTATCTACAGAACTTGTAATAGTTGTGTCGGTAAATGACTTTGATGCGTTTAATAATGAAAGTGGTAAATTTAGTGATGCTGTGTGAATTTGTGTAATTTCTATAGATTCTGTTGTTGCTGGTATTGTACCTCTGTATGTTCTTTGCTGTAGGGTAAAACTGCCAGTTATTTTTGGTGTCAAATGTGACGAGTTAAATTGAATTGATTCACCATCATTTACAACGACAATATATCCTTTCTGTTTATTTAAAACAGATTTTGGTTTCAAAGTTATATTTGATATTGCAGTATTAATTACTGATTGGCTTAATAACGAACCAGTTAGTAACAATTCATCTACTATTATTTCAGGTTGTTTTTTAATTCTAATTGGTGTTATATTTTTTGTTTTCGGTTCTATAATAATTTTTTTCTGCCATCGTACATTTGGTGATTGTGTTACCTCGTTTGGTAATACTGTGTTGGTTTTTGCGTTTATTCTTGCGGTTCCTACGATGGTTAATAGCGCAGAACCACGGGGTGTATTTTCATACACTTCAACAACCACCAATCTCGCACCACCTTCTACAAATCCTCTAATTGCCTCAACATACAAACTATTACCGTTAGAGTCTATAATTTCTATCAAAACCTCTGTGTTTGGTTTTAGTAGAGAAGTTCCAGATATTAAAAAAGCATTACGACCACCCGTAAACACACCAGATAATTGTTTTATATTAAAATATAAAGACTCAGGTCCAGTGTCGGTTATCAATACTGGTAATTGTGCTAGATTTTGTTTTGATAATATTTTTTTAATTCGTGGCATAAGTTCTCTTCGTGTTAACTACTCAATATAAATAGTTATCACGATTGAATATAACTCCATCCGTCCTCTCGTTTGATTTCAATTAAATGATCTACCATATCTCGTACTGCATCTAAGTGACTAATAACGATTAGGAAATCAAATTGAGCTTTGAGGATACCGAATAGGGTGTGCATCGAACCCAGGTTCTCCGCGTCCAGTGTTCCCAATCCTTCGTCTACTATCATAAAATTAGATTTTGGTAAATTACTAGCGTTCATCAAGGCTACACGAATTGCCAAACTACTGATAAACCGTTCCATTCCCGAACTGTTTTCTAATGGCCAAATACGATCATAATCATAGTTTAATTTACCCACAATATTTTTCCCATCCACTTCCAACGAAATTGTGAAATCTACGATCTGTGTTAATATATTGTTTATTTCTGCCTCAATATTTGGAATTGCTTTACTCATTAGTTCGTATGGGATACCATCACGACCAACTGCTTCCATATAGTATTTATACGCTTCGTAGGTATTCTCCAACTGTTCCGCTTCTTTAATCTGATTCATAATATCGGTCTTACTGGCCTCCAGAACGCGGATTTCCCCGTGAAGGTCACGAAGCACCTTTTCCAGATGATTAATTTGCTTCTTGCTACTCTCAATATCATGTTCCACATATTCAATATTCGTGTCAATATCAAGATTATGTTTGATGTTTTCTTCATTTGCCCGATGAAGTTCAATATCTTTGTTAATCTGTTCCACTTGTCGATCATACTTTTCAATCACGGTAATTAACTTTTGAATAGTTAATTCTTCCGATTGTGATTTGCGTTGTAATAATTGAATTTCCGTTTGCAATTCAATATATCGTTCATACTGTTCTACTCGTTCTTTCAACGGTTGTTTCTGAAATTCAATGTCTGCAATGGCGTCTTCTTGCTTCTTCTGTATGTCGTACAATTCTGATAGCTCAAGTTTTACTTGTTTCAAATCATCAATTACTGATTGGTTATTAGTAACACAGACATCACAATTTGGATTATATTTATAACTTTCTAATTTTTCCTTAAACTTTTCCTTTTCTGCTATCTTGGATATCGTTAGTTTACACGCACCATTTCCCTTTTTAACTAGTTCAGATAAACGATTATATTCGTCAGTATCTCGTTTTAATTCGTCACCAACAAATAATTGTAGATTTTTTGTTTTGTCGTGAATTATTTCCTGTAGATTGGTTAGTCGTACCTCCGCTTCCTCTTTATCTTTTTCGTTGATTGTATACTGCCCAGTTGCGTTTTTTAAATCAGATTGTAACTTGGTAATATCCAATTCAATATTTGGTACTAGTTTCTTTTGATCCTGCCAATTCTTTAATCTAGCATATAATACTTCTCGTTCGTCCTTAACCTTCGTAGAACTAGTTTCTACTCGTGTATGTTCATCACGAGAAATATCCAATTTGTTTTGTGTATCTGATAGTGTCTGAGTAAAATCTATCTTTTTGAACTTCTTCAATGCTCCAGAAATTTCTTTTATCTCATCATTTGCGGTGTCTGCTAACTTATCAAAAATACTCAATCCCATAAACTGAATAAGTAAATCCTTTCGTTCACTATGTGACTTGTCAATAAACAACGCATTACTAGTTTGCCCACTTAGTGCTGTCAATACGAAATCTTCATAACTACCCACATAATTACGAATGTTAACATTGGTATCACGACGATCTTCACCATTTAAGGATGTATGTGTGCCGTCGTTGTTTTCCTTCCAGAATGAAACATCAACTTTCACATCACCAGTTTTCTTACGGGTGCCGGTTCTACGAATATAAAAGATTTCATTGTTAATTTCAAACTTTAGTTGACAAGTAAATTCATCCTTACGATTATTCATAATATGATCACCACGGAATGCTCGTGGGGTCTTATCATATAAAGTAAAGATAAGCGCATCCATCGCAGAACTCTTTCCACTTGCGTTCTGTGCGAAGATACCGTAAATACCCCGCATTTTTCCAAAGTTAATAACATTATCTTCTCCGTAGGAGAACATATTAGAAAATTTCAATTGAAGCGGACGCCAATTTACATTACGGGAATGATCATCGTGATTAATACTAGAATTGAGAGTATTGTTTACTTCCAATATTTGTTTCATCAAGTTTGGACTGATGGTATTATCGTATGTTCGTTCTAACCAATCTTGAATAAGTGTATTTTGGATATTCACATTTTGAACATCCATAATTTCCAATCCACTCTTCAATTTTTCTCGTTCGGCGTTATCGTGCTTGGATTTATTAATACTTAATTCAATAATATTATGTTGTTTTCTTAGTACGGATACCAACTTCTTCACCCCAGTAGTATCCAATACTCCTGTGAAAATACGCATACGAACATTTTTTGGTACATCCGTCAATACAGGAACCTTACCATTTTTAACATCCACTGTGTAATATCCAAAATTATTTGGTACTTCTTTAAAGATATGCGTAAAATTTTGCATATCCCACAAACACCACCCATGATTATTTACGGTTTCCCCGTGATTTTGTTGGATAAGTGATGATGAATATACGATAATTGGTTTCCCCGTACCACGTTCTTGCAGAACTTGATACTTGTGAATATCCCCAAGCAATACCGCATCGAATCCATTAAATGTTGATACATCAACATGACGATTTGTAATGACATATCGAGCATCTGTTTGCGCTCCATGAACAGGTCCATGATATAATGCAACTTTCTTTTTCGATGTACAATCTTTGTACGAAGGCCACTTTTCCTTTTCATCCAAAATAGAAAATACGGCAAAATCTGTATCTCCTACCTGGTATACACCGGAGTGTTTGAGATAATGTAATCGATCATGATTAATACTTTTAATCAACGGAGTCAAACTATCCAATCTGTTCATGTTGGACAGGTTCAAATCATGATTACCAGCAATCACTATTGTTGGGGCAATGTCAGCTAAATTCTTTAAAAATTCAGTTGCTAACATGACCATTTCAGGACTCATATCTGTTTTTGCGTGAACAATATCACCTGCAACAACAATAACCGAATCAGTCAAATCTTCTTGACGTAACTGGTTATAGAGTGTTTCAAAACATTCCCGATATTCATCGTGTCGTTTAAATAATCGTATATGAATATCGGCGAGGTGTACAATTTTATTAAGTTTATTAATACCAGCAATATATGTCATGTATTTTGTAACCTATTTTGTATAAAGTCCTTAAAGGTAGTTTGCTGGGCATTATTAATAAACTCCCAAGTTTTTTGAAATCCCAGTTCTGCCGCATCTCCACCACTAACAGATACTTGCGACACATTAATTCCGTGTGCCTTCAATTTTTGTTCTAATTGTAATGCTTCTGTTCGCGCATCATCATCAAGAAGAATATATACATTCTTCACTTGATTTTCAAGTAGTTTCACTTCTAATTTTTTTGGTAAAAATTTCCCTAGCATTGGAATTGCATTACGACGAACTGATATAGCGTCGAATACTCCTTCTACTAATATAATTGCTTCATTCCAATTAATTTGTTCTTCAAATACCACCACATTCTTTGATACTGGTGGGTTTTTGTATTTCATGGTAGTATCGTGATATGACCGAGCAATAAAATAATTCAACTTACCAGTAATATCGTATGAAGGAACAATAATACGACCACCATAATGTCCAGTTTCACAGTATCCCATACGGTAACGGATAATATCATATCCCGAAATACCACGCTTTTTTAAATAATTAACTGCGTGTTTATATTCGTAAGTATTAACTGGTTTCCAGAGAGGTTTATATTCATACGGAAGTTGTAACGATACAACTTCGTCTGGATTTTCTCTATAGATTTTTATATCATCGTCGGATAAATATTTTTTTAATTCTTTAATTTGTGTTGGTGATACATCTAATTTTTTAAATAATTTAATAAGTTTATTTCCGCGTGCTCCGCATATCCAACATTTCCATTTATTTTTGATATTATTAACTGCTAATTTCTTATGATGGTGGCAAAACGGACAGGAGAAATAATGTTCCCCCTTGCCCATTTCTTTGTAATCACCGAGTATTTGCGATAATAGAGAGATTAGATTCATAGTAATACTAAATCTAACCTCTCTACTTCGATATGTCAAGTGTCTTTTTGTTTAGTTAGTTCAAAGAAATGGTCTACTTCTATAATAGCATATGTTTTACTATTATTTCTTTTAAAGAAAACTACGGGATGCGTATTTTCTTTGGTATTGGTTTCTGCTTGTTGTAAAGCTGACCAAATATTAACCTTTTCTTGATTTTTACATTCTGGTGAGTACGGAAACATTTTCCGAGCAGCGGGCGATAATTTTATGTCAGCTCCCGAATCCCCCATCAATGTCGATACGACATCATCAGGTTCTAATGTCGGAAAATGTTCTAGTATAAGATCACGAATTGCATTCTGCAGGCGTTTTCCTTTATTTTTTGCCGACCTAGTTTTCATATAACCTCTTTATTTTATATTATGCCGGATTGTATACCAGTTTAATTCCAGATGTTGCTTCATTTATAGTTTTAAACTGAGTCTCTGCTTTAGTAGCTAAATATTTCTGAATGAGTTTTGATCCGTACTGTGCTAATTTTGGATCTACAGAGCGTTTCTCATAAGTGGACAGTGCATCTGCTGTATATTTTGTATAATCCGCTTCGGCTGCCTTCGAAATACCGTCCACCGCCAATGAATTTTTTGCTTCATTTACAGTAAATTCTTGTTGAAATTTATTTGCGGTATCTACAAAATTTGTAGCATTTTTTTGTTTGTTAACTTCGTCTACATCTGATTGTAAACGAACACTAAAATTTTGCGTACCACCAGGAATTGAATTCAATCGGTCGTACTTTGTTTTACTTTCAAATAATTCTACTAATTTGGACATATTATTCTCCACATTATGTGTCAAACTTCACAATAAAAGTTTGTGGAACATTTAGTGTTCTCGGGATGGGTTGTGCTAATTTCGCTACTGCAACCAATTCATAACCATTATACAAACCAATCGTTGTAATATACGGTGTTACTGAACCAGATTCGAATAAATTATATAACGATTCACCAGACGATGCTGTTGCCGATGCCGATGGATTGTAATTTAATTCATAATCTGTGTATGTAACCGTTGTTGCTCCACTGACATATGATCCTGTAATGGAGTTAAAAAACTTCAAACTTGGATTATAATAACTTCTGTTAAATTCATTTGGCTGTATATTACAAACAACTTTATTTTCATAAATTGTGGTTGATGACGAAAATGCCACTACAAGGGGAATGTACTCTTTTATTTGCAATCCACCGATTGATATGGATTGTGTTGTTGCGGAGACATTCGATTTTATTACGGCAATACCATGTTTATAAAAAATATTTCCAACTACATTTGACACATTATTTACATATAATCTACCATACCCGTCATCTAGTATTTTAGTAGATGATCCAGAAGTTTGCATACTAAATGTTGATTCCTTTACACCGTCACCAATTGCTTCGTTAGCTAAATTAAATACAAATAAGGAACCAGACGGAGTAAATTTTGTAACCGCAACTGATTCAGTACCATATCCAACAAATGACTTTGATGAATAAAAACTTGTATTTAAAAATGTAAATAACTGATATGCATATACACCCGATTCATTTATATATCCCACATCAAAATCGTTTTGTTGAAAACTTATCCAGTTTTCCGGTGGTTGATGTGCGATATCAATAGATACCTGGAGCGGATTATTCGCCGCTCCAGATACTATTGTATAACTTTGTGATGCATATGCGATAAATGGTTCTTTCGAATATCCATCACGGTCGAGAGGTTTGAGAACTCTCATAGAACCTCCCGTATATTATTTATAACTAACACTTACAAATTACTCGTTATTAAAAATCCAATCTTACTCTGACGAGAGCTTCCTTGTCAAATGTCTTTTCCAACGGACGACTCATTTTTGCTACTGCCAGTAATTCCTTCGAATTATTATACAATCCAACAGTTGTTGCGTATATATGTGGATCTTGTACGAAATCTTCATTCAAGATTTGTCCGTTTGTATTATTATAAAATGTCGGATTATTTGAGTAATTAAAATCTTTATTTCTTAAGCGAACGAAATAATGTGTCGATGAAATAGTTTCTGCAGAACGAGCTTGAAAATCTTTACCCAATACAAGTGATCGAACTAATCCATCATGATTATATTGTGGTCGTGGAGTTCCTGTAAGAGTTCCGGCGATTGATCCTGTATATGGAGCGAAAGGTTTTCCAGCACTTCCTGCCGCCGTGGAATAAAAATAATCTTCCGTGTTACCATTACCGGTACCTGTTGAAGAACCCGTTACCGACGCGGACAAGAATCCAATCGTTGGAATTATAGCATCTGGATTTAATACAATGATACCCAAATCCGGATAAACCAATCCAAATCCCTTACCTTGTACGGATTCCGATGTTACGACAGTACTCCCACTTATACCAGTGAGTGATCCAGAAACTACATTAAATACTCGGCCTGATTTTGCAGTTGCGGACTTTGCACTTAGTGTTTGACCACTATCGTCAATAAAAGTAAATGCACCGTTTGAACCTGACAAGGTTATTAACCAATTACCAGGATCTAACTGTTCTCGTAATCTACTTCTAGCAATATTGATAACATAGATATGAGGTGTACTATAATTACCGAATGTGAACAAATCATCGGACGGATCTAATAAAATATTCTTATACTGTAAATAGGTTGCTTTGGTTGATAAATTAGCCAAATCATCTTGAGCTAATGTCGGCGTACCATCACCGTTTGAATGACCATATGCTACGGCAAATTGAACTTCCGCCGTACTATCGGTAGATGGGCTTTTGTCGTAGATATCAAAATAATACTCACCACTTGAAGAAATTTGTGTACTTGAGGAAAAAAATGAAGTTAAACTTCCCGTGTCTCCTGACCACAAACCCGTAGTTACAGTGGTTTGATTTGCCACTACGATATCTTCATCAATGTTAAAGGGAACAAATGTACGAATTGGCATATATCAAACCTCTGTTATACTGTTGGTTTGGCCTTAACCGTAACAGTTACGGTCTTGGTTGCGCCTGTTAAATTATTGATAATTGTAAGTTGCGTTACACGATCAACTGTTAATTCTTTTGCTGTTAAATTAAATGTAAATCCTTGTACCACGACAGCATTTGCCGAAACAGCTTGATTCGCGGTAAAGAATGGTGTAGTTGTACCCGTTGGTAATGGTGCACCAGTAGATATGGTGGAAATGGTTCCATCATACAAGATTGCGGTATATCCAGCTGTTGCGAGTTCTGCGGTGGTTGTTGGATTCACCGTTACAGAGTCATTATAATTTAATGTGTATCCCGTAACACCCAACGAAATTGTTGGAATTTCTTTTGTACCACGATCCAACGATACTAACTTGTATCTCATAGATTGTGTTTCATCTGGTGATGCTTCCAGTACGGGCATATTTTCGATAATTGACCCGTAATACGAAGAACCGAGTGGATGTGAAGTAGTATATAATGTATAATCTACCTCATCATCGGCCACAGCGAACTGTGTGATGTTGAATTGACTTTGACCTTTCGATAGTAATTCTCTACCTTTCTTGGTCAATATCGCATCAACAGTGATAGTTGAGTTGTTTAGATATCCCATTGTTTTTGCCCCTTTAACTTAAGTTGTCGAATATAAATATGTTACAAATACTTTTTACTACACATTTAGGTTGGTTCCACCCAAGTTTTCTTCGTCTAACAAGATATTTGGGGAAACCGTGATTGATGTTCCAGCGGTTGAGGTGACTTCTACAGGTGAACGACCGTCTGTGGTAGTATCCTGTGTTTGCAGACACCCTATGTAATTTCTTCGTTTTGTCGATATCAGGTTATCTCTAAAGAACTTATAATGTCTTTGTAGATATCCCTTTGGAATAATTGATTCCGTTTCTATAGCGTAATACCCGAAGTCAATATTTAAATCATTGATAAAATTTCCACCCACTTCATCTATGGTATAATAAATCAAAGCGTTTGGAGAAGCATCGGAATTTACCAATCGAACTTCGGGGAAAAGCCCATAATTAATATTTTGTATGTCACTTGTCACAGTAAAATCAAATAATACTCCGTGATCCCCAGTAGGTTCAATTCCAACAGGTCTGTCAAAATCAGCACTTCGGTTGGCGTTGGTACTATATAATCTAATTCGTATATCTGCTTGACTTGCTCGTATAGAAAATAACGCTGCTATAATCTGTAGTCGGACGGTACCTACCAAGCGAGTGTTTGCTGATATTGCTTGAATTCGCAATCTTGTATTGTATCGTTTTGGTTCATTAATTGGTCTACTGATATCCACGATAGTTAAAGGTAAAATTCGTAGATCTTCTATGCTTGGTGTACTGTATGTGTCGAATATTACTCGGTATGGAGTTTGTACTGCCCGACCAACATAAAAAATAGGTACCCAATTATTTTTATCTAGCGTCGGATAATTGTATGAATCAGTAGGTGCGTTGGGTGATACGAATCTATACAATTTATTGTTACCGTATTTTGCGTCACCCGTTGCTCCCAGCTGAGTCACTACATCATTTTTACTATATGTAGTACCGAATGACCATGTAGCTTGAGATCCTGTTAGAAAATTATATTGTTTATTTCCAACTATTTGTTTTTGAGTTCGTTCAAGATAATAAATACCATTGGTTTTATTAAAATAATTTATAACACCATAATCTCTAAAATCAGCTCTGGGTGGTATTTCCTCGAATATTGATGCTTGTATTATATTTTTATTTTGTGTTGATAATATCTCACCGATATCAATTGTATCTTCGTATGTTAAATACGATGACACTACTTGTGATTTGTTTATCGTATCTATAGCATCACCAGAATATATCGCGTAATCACCCAGAACCTTAGCATTTACCATCTGTACTTTCGCACCGTCAAGTAATCCGTTCAACAAATCATCTACGAGTATTGAATTGTTGACCGATGATATCGTTGTTTCAAATGTGTTATAATCACTGTTCGATAAATTACTTGGTAGTTGTTCAATCGATCCGTTGAGTTGTAATGTGTCTGCGGAAAGAATAGTTATTTTTGCATTGTCGTATAGTGCCAAGATATCAGTATATGCTGCATTTACAGTTTGTTGCGATTTTATATTGATGTCTGTTTCGGTGGACACCGTGATGTCCATATCGCGGTGTCTTGTTCGTGATGTACTTACTGCCGCTGTGTTTCGTTTGGTATTTGCTCCACTAAACTTAGTAGGTTTAATAGATAACACTTTTTTCCGTTCTAATAAATTAGGTTCTATTATAATACCAGTAGCTAATGTTGTCTTTGCTGGTACTAATGTTTTTGCTTGTTCAAATAATACTGGAGAAATTTTATCAAAGAATCTGACGAACTGTGGAATGTTAACTGCTACACTATAATACTGATTATAATACGACTTAAATGCTTCTAGATTTGGATATGCATTTTTAAATTGATTTCCTGGATATCCTATTGCATCCGCAATATTGAAATTTCCCAAAGAACGAACAATTATATTATTTGTTGCATCGGTTGGTGATACAAAGAACCCAACAAATTTCTTAGATTGTGGTTGTTGTTTTCGTTCTTCAATTGAAACAATACTTTTTGTTCTACTCAATAATGGTTCACCCAACGGAGTTGTTTCTTTAAATATCGCCGGCGGTTGAATAATAATTTTATTGCTTCCGTATGCAGATGCACCACCATTCGTCGTATATTGATATACACGACGAGTAATACGCGACATTTGATATGGGAATGCTGGTTGATTGGTAAACCCATATGCTAGTATATTACTTAAATTTGGTAGTAACGGTTTGGTGGGATCTGATACGCCATCTTTGTTTTTATACGGGGTATCATTACTTGTACTACCAGACGATAAATTTTGTGGTTTGTGAAATGATAAACGAACATATAAATTTTCTGCAGCCGACCAGTATGCGTTTCCAGCAAAACTTCCCGGATTTAATGCTTGATCTAAGAAATTATCATTTTCTATTTCTTCACCCCAAATACGAACTTCGTCAACCGTTCCATCAAAATTATTCAATGATAATGAACCAGATCCACCGAGATACATGTTCGAAGTTAATGGTAATGCATTTCGTAAATATGATGCGGTGGTGTGCATGCTCGATGTATATAATATTTCCTCACCATCTGATTTAGCAACTTGGAGATTAACACTTGATGTATTGTATCGTAACATTACATCAAAATAATCACCACTAAAGAAATTACTATAACTACTAGTTAATAGTACTTCCCCTATATTATTTGTGACTTCAATTTTACCTAACGATGACGCACCAGATGGATGCGTGTTTAATCGCATATGCCATAAATTATCACCGGTAGTTAGAGTTGTTACTTGCTTGTTTGTTGACGCAAATCTAAATTGTACGGTGTGTATATCACGGAACGACGATGATAGTGGAAGTTGTAAGTAGGATCCAGAATTAAAGTTTAGTGCATTTGTAACTTCATCAAATATTTCAAAACTTCCTGTAGTTGGTGTGTCAGATTCTCGTATGGTTACTATTTGTTCGTTTAGTCCAAAGATATTTAATAGTGCTTGTAATGATGTTCGAGAACCTTTGATACGATTTAAATATAACGAGTTATGTAAGAATCGTTTAAATAATTCAGTAGTTAGTTCTCTACGCTTAGTCAACGAGGTAGAATCTGTTATGTAATTATATAAACTGTCCATTGCATGTGGATTAATTAAATTCAAACCAAATGCTTTTGATACTTCCCACACTAAATCTTGTGACAATCCATCTGTTGCACTAACATTTCTATCGTAAATTTTTGTAAAATTCTCAATATACAATCGTATATTATCAAAGAAATGTCCAATTAATTTTGTAAATGTTATAAATTCTGCTGATTGTGTGTCCGATTGCAAGTATGATGGAATACTATTTATCATTGTTTGATGATTAAATTCATCGTATCGGTTTGCGATAACACTTTGTGTAGCATACCAATTAATTGCTTCGGTTTCTGTTGGCAGATATAATGTTCCATTGTCTCGTTTAGGCCAAGTACCGTCTATATTATACTCGGTATTATTGTCTGTCCAATATACACTCGCACTATATGCACTTCCCGATCCATAGAACAAATATCGTTCATATCCATCAAACCCACGAATAATTTCTTCCATTTCCAATGCTGCTTTCTTAGATCCTTCTCGCAGATACAAAGATGAGGATGGTAACTCTGGTGGAGAAAATATAGTAACCGTGGATCCGGTAGATATCAACAGAGATCCACTAGGTGGAACTAGTGTAGTTGGGCTTGGATATGATGCCGATGGACTGCTTATTGTTACTGGTGTTGTAATTAAGAATGCGTTTGTTCCAAATATAGAATCTTCGGCAAACCCCCCGAGATATCTAGAATTTTGTTCTAGTGCATACAATCGTAGTAGTTGTTGTCTAAAACCAGCCAATCGTGCTTCTGCTGAACTGAATTTTACGAAATTATTATAATTCGTATAATCTATGTTTAATTCTGATGAACGATAATCATCCGTAAACCAACGGCGTAATATCTCATTAGCAAAACTATAATTACCGTATGTATCGTCACTGCCCTCTACACTGATACCGATATTCTCTAGATTTTTATTTCGTAAAATATTTGCAGCAGAATTTAATACTTTTAAATCATTGTTTAGTGGTCGTAACCACAAACTGGTGTCTTGCAGCGGTGCAATTTCAATCTTTACGGTATCAACAATTGTGTTAGCGACTTCTCTACTAATTAAAACATTCTGTCCAACTTCAAAATCCAAATCAATTGGTTCCAACAATTTAACTAATAATTTAGTACTATCATTTGGATCTAGTTTCCAATTAATTAAAATTCGTTGTATGTCATCACCAAAATTTAATAATGTCTTTAGATACCTTTCCGGATCAGAAAAATTTTGTACAATGTTTCTAATTTTTTGTTGTAGTGCGTCAGTCATTGCTTGTCGCAATGGTACTAACACAGGATCATACGGAGCAATATTAATATTTAACGGTAATTCCGTTTGTGATAGTTGTACATTTTCTTGTTCTACTCGAATTACAAATTGAATAGATTGTGCTCCGGGAGTCGGAGCAGTCAGTGGTGCAACCAACGGAATTCGATTTTCAATTGGTTTCTGTAATTCTTGTATATTTGTTTTTATCTGTTCCGGTGTTTGTGGTATAGTTTGTAATGTGATTTGTGGTTCTATTGTTGGAGCGACTATTGTTACCGTTGATATTGGTACTATAGGTTCTGCAAATTCCGCTGTGTCTGGGTTTGGTGCGAATACAGTTACTTGTCGTGGGGGTGGTGGAAGTATAGTAGGTAACACACGAAGTATTACCCCACCCGCAGCAGCTTCATTTACACCACCAGTTAATATTCCGCGTTCGTATGCTTCTATTACATCTACCGCATTGGCAGTTACCCAGACCACACCACCAACGGCAGTTTTTATTCTGACTGCAGTAGGAAAATGTGTATAAATATTATTAGCCTGTTCGTAATTATTATAATCTTGGTCTGTTAGAGATTGTACTGCAACCTCACCGGACAATATCTGATCATCTATACTAGGGCCATTCTGTATTTTGTAATCAGCTGGGTTTATAGCCATATAATTCCTTGCTTATATTTGATTTGATGTTACTACACCACCCGATTCCACGGTATTACCACCTACATTCATATTTACTATGTCTAATTCGGTGGTTCCACGCCCAGTACCACCACCGCCGCCACCACTTGTATAGTATGAACAACTACCATCATTTATGGTTGCCGATGGATTATAATTCAATGCTACGAAATCGGTACATCCGAGTGTATCATAAATACATGTTACATCATTAATTGTTGCTTGTGGATTATAATTTTTTGCTTGCGGATCCATACACCCAGATATAGATTCTACACAACTTCCATCATTTTCCATTGCACGAGGATTATAATTAACCGCTGTGCTAGAAGTACATCCTTTTATAGATACACAACTACCATCATCTTTTGTTGCATCTGGATTATAATTGGACATTCTTGGGTCTGTACACCCGTACACATCTGTTTTTCCAACAAATTCAGATACACACGATGTTGTACATCCAGTTTTACATTCACCAACAACCAGATTTCCATAATCAGGTGTATTAGTTAAATAATTTTGTATATATCGACATACAGCTGCAAATCCTCTACTATCTGCCGGACCAACCGAATATATTTGTCCAATTGTTGTACACACAGTTTCATTGGTGCATCCAAAATTACAACATACATCATTTGGACATGCAACAATATCAGAAGACGCATTATAATTTGTAGCTGACGAATTTTTGCAACCTATAAATTTACAAGAACCATTATCTTGCGTTGCTGCTGGGTCGTAGTTTGTTGCTGTGATATTTGTACATCCAGATTTGTTAAACAGACATGTACCATCATCCACCGTCGCTAATTCAAAATAATTTATTGCATTTAAATTTGTACATCCCAGTACTTGACCATTGATATATCGGCATGTTCCATCATTTTCGGTTGCTTGTGGATTATAATTTGCGGCTTTACCATCCGTACACCCAAGTACGGGTCCGCAGTTTCCAAATCTATCAGGAAATGTACATCGTCCATCATCTATGGTTGCATTCGGATTATAATTACATGCATTAGAATTTTGACATCCGTATACGTCATGCGGTTCGCAAATATCAGGTAACGCGGGTTTGGTTGCATTTGGATTATAGTTTTTTGAGTTGGGATCCAAACAACCAAATATATCATTCGTTGCTGTTGTTATGTACGAGCATGTGTCATTTTTAGAAATTGTTGCAATTGGATTATAATTTACCGCGTTTCTGTCTGTACATCCTTCTATCGGTAATGCATAAGTACAATCTGCGGATGTGTTTGCATTGGGATTATAATTTAACGCAGTAGAATCTTGACATCCAGGAATGCTTTGTATACAACTTCCATCATCTTGCGTAGCTTGGGAATTATAGTTTAATGCGGTTCTATTTGTACATCCGACAATTGGAATTACCTCTTGAACGGGAGGAAATTCACATTGCGTGTTTATATTTGCGGACGGGTTGTAATTTATTGCATTGGAGTTTGTGCAACCATATATCTTTGCGATGCACGAACCATCATCCACCGTAGCTAAATTATTATAATTAAAAGCAGTTGTATCCGTACATCCACGATAAATAACAGGTAGTGGTGGCGACGGTGGTGGCGGTGGTGGAAGTGGTGGTAGTGGTGGTATAATAATAGGTTCTGCCGTTGCTATAAAATTAATTGTTGCGGGAATTATTCCTGCGGGCAACGATTCCATTACATTTAAATCATATGATATCGTAAATGTTTTACTTTCTTGTGGTTCGAGTGTCAATTGATTTGGTGTTAATATAGAACCATCAAAGGTATCTTCAACCAATACTGTAATTCTGAACACAGTGGATATATTAGTGACCGTTACGTCTTGACTCGATATAGCACGGTCACGCAATTTATAGTTTGCAACAACTTGTTGTGTTGAAAATGTCAAATAATCAGCAGCATTTGCCATACTTTACCTCAAATCAATTGAATTTTACCTTGAACCAACAGTCCAAGATTATTATTTAAAAACGCATTATCTACAGCTCGTTCTACTAATATATCTAGTTCACTTGCTTGTAATCTATCAAATATATTGCTTTCTTTTGTTGCGACTACCAACTGCATAAATTCATCATATATGGCCGCACTAGCAATTTCTATCGTTTGATTTAATTCATCCGGAAGTTCTCGCTCTACAGCAATCAATTGTGTTTGTAAATCGGGAATAATTTGATTTAAGTTATCATTTACATTTAAAATAAATTCGTCACTTTGTACAGGTTCGAATTGTTCATTACTAACAACATCCCCCTCGTTCAATCCCATAATAGCACTCATAGCACCACCGGCCAAAATTCGTGGTAACCCAGGTTCTATAAATTCAAATAATTCTTGTTGTTCGGTCGATGTAAATGCTACATTGAATCCAAGTCGTAATTCAGTTCTGGAATCGGAAATTTCTTCAATCGATAGTTTTCTATTTCCATAGGTACCAATTTCATCAGAAAACAAATTGATGACTAAGGTATATGTTCCTGGTGAAAGGAATATTCCCAGTTCAGTTTGTATTCGTGTCATGTCCAAAACCACTTTTTCTTCCCGAGTTCCATCGGGTAATAGCAGTGAACGAATAGAAATTATACCAGAATTTAATGATACAATAGTTGTATTAATTAAATTATTTTGTGTATCATAAAAATGTAATTCCAAATTATCATCAATATCAAACCCAAACTCCGCAGGTAATCTGCCAGTAAGAATTTCAATATCATTTTCTGATTCCGCTAATCGTGAAATGGGAAATGATTGTGGTTTGGTCGGAATTAATTGAACATAGTTTGGTTGTTTTGGCATATACTATTCCTGCGACAATGTTTTTTCCAACTCATCTTTCATTTTATATAACACCGATAATACATTTTCTCTTGGCATGGGTTTATATCCCGCGGGTATCTGTATTTCTGCGGAGGTTCCTTTGATATTTGTTAGTACTTTCGGTGATCTGACAGTTTTTGATAATGCCGCTAATCTTCCTGCCAGAGATAACTTTCCAATTAACTTATTAAACAATGTAGATTTTTGTATTTTTATCAATGTAGGTACACCACTTAAAGTTTCTAATACTGTGTATGGTGTGTTTTCTTGTTTGGTGATATCGTCTTTAACATCGGCCAATCGTTTATCTACTGACGAACGAGGTATTTTTCGTTCCGGTGTTACACCCGTATACTCACCACCAGATGATGTATATGCTTTTTTGCCTGGTGCTACCGTTATCATTTCTTGTTGTCCTTGACTATTAGTTCCACCCGTACCCTGCATTGTATCTTCAATCTGTTGAATACCAATATTTAAAGTATTGATAGCACTATTAACTGTGTCTATTCCAGGTATTACACCCGCAATGCTTGGAACTCCCGTTCCCATTTTTATCAAAGCATTTTCTTGAACACTTGGTATAGGATCAATGATATCGTCGGAAGTATCTGCCGATGCAAACAATCCAGCTTCGTCAGAAAATGCGCTATCTGGTGATATTTCACTTCCAGTTCCCGCATCTACAGTGACAAAATCATTTGGTCCTGGTCCTGTTCTGATTACATTAACTTCCGCGTTTTGTTGCGAAGTTTCTTGTGATACAGAAGGTCTAGCATCCGTGGTGGATCCTACATATCCACCAGGAATTGAACCTGGTCCGTTCGTCAATCCCACGAAATCCAATGCAGCTAATTGATCTTCTTCTTCTGGTGTGGTTATTTCACTTGGTGATACTCGACGAATTGCATCAAATCCGGCTAATTCTGAGAAGTTTTCATCAATTTCCGCAGCTGCTTCATTTGCTGCTTCAGAATCACCAATAGCTGCTGCAGCTGCCAAATCTTCCAAATTAAGTAATGCATTCAATGCCAATTGTCGTTGTTCCGATAGTGTTCCGATAAAATCAGGTACCGCCAGTTCATCGTCCAATTCTGTAAAGAAGTTATCCAGTGTATATTGTTTATATACATCTCGAACAATTGAATTTATATAATATTGTGGTTTATTTAAATCAGTTTGTCCATTTTGCATCTTTATTATTGCAATTTTATTTGGTGTATATTCCATCACATTGTCCAATTCTAATACAGCAGATTTGTTTGTTGCGATTCTACGTGGTGTATAAAATTCCTTTTCAGCAGTAAACAATACCTCTTCACCATCCGTTAATTTTATACGAAGTGTAAGGTCTTCTTGTGGACTTTGAAAATCTGGTGTTTCTATATATGTTTTCTCTATGTAACGAACATCTGCCATATTATGTTACTTCCGTTGCAGTAAGTTTATTATTACTTTACAATAAAAGTAAACAATTCCGGAAGAATGAAATTATCTTCATCTCCATTGTTTATATTTAAAGAAATTTTATAGTATCTATTTTTGTATAATGGTGTGGTGTCCAGTACAAAATACGAACCCGTTGCATCACATTCTATTTTTGATCCATTATCAAATGGAACTATCGAAGTTCCTGCCTGGTAGTCCACAACACTAACATACGAAGTTTGTGGTAAATAATACTTGTTTTTATATCGAAGTGTTGCGTCAAAATTCTTTTGGGGGTACTTGTCACGAACCACAAATCGTACTTTCTGCTTCGTTCCCTTAATATAAGTTTCTGCTGCGTTACGCGGAATAACCATAATATCCGATGTGTTGGGAATTGGTTTCAACGATCCAGTAGTAAATACTGCACTGTTCCACAATATTTCTAATGTAGGTGCATGTACGGTATGCGTTTGACGAGAAAAGAACTTAATGTTCCCTGCGTTGGTTTGATTACTTTCACTTGCCGGTGGGACTCGTAGTGCCAATCCATACCAATTTAATGATTGCGACACAACCGGTTGCATAATAGATGAGACATCAATACGCAAATCTTGTAATGGATACTCACTCAATGTTATACTTTGTGATGGGGTAGTAACTATCGGACCCCCATCCACACTCCACGATACGGCAGCGGTGGATTGTCTCCACGTTGCACCGTCACCGGCGTTCTGTGTTTGTTGTACAAAATATCCCGATCCTTCTGTCCACGATGATGACACTCGATAGACTAATATTTGTTGGTTAATTGGTAACTTTTCTGCATTTGCTATTTTAAGATTTAAAAAATATGACGCAGTTGCTGGTGTTGATCCGCTTGCGGGTAGTGTGAAGTTTATTAATGTACGAGCAGAACTACCCGTATATGCTATTCCCAAATCTTCAGGAGCAGTCACTTTACCTACTTCTAATATTTCATCCAATCCAGCGTTATTAGTAGGAAATCGTTGATACAAAGTTGTATCTGCGGACGATGTTAGTATTATTCTCATTGTCTTGCCGTCCCCACTATATCTGTTTCTGGGTATCGTATCTCGAATATACATGGATCCAATGATGGATATAATACATCATCGACAATTGCCTCTGCTATATCGTAACGATAATTTTGATAATCTCGTCCATCTTTGAAAAAATATTTATTTGTAATTTCCAAATTATTCACACTCTGCACTCCTTCTTGTGCAACAACCAATACCCGAAGATCTGATAGTTTAATTGGTTGATTAATTTGCCATTTACGAACATTGAAATATGCACGAATCTCGTCCAAACATATAGCTAATACATCTTGTAAATTATATCCTTTATATACTGTTATGTCGAATGATACTCCAATATTCACTATAAATGAATCTAAGATATTTACTTGATCGGTTAACATTCTATATTTTGATAAATATGATTGTACATTTTTCTTTACCAAAGAATTCAATGTGGTTAATTTACCACTTTGATTGTATCCCAACATATACAAGTTAATAGCGTTAGGTTTTGGATTATCTTCAACATATACACGGTTAGTATCTAAATCTTGATCTTGTAAATTAATATTTGGTGGTAATGCTTGAATCTTATTTTGTTGATTATCAGATACGGCAAATACCTTTGCTACAGCTCCAAATTTAGCTGGCATTGCTAATACACGACTTTCGTAATCTTCACGAGTAACAACACGATTCTGTGCATTTAAAAACGATAGTGCTCGTTGACGAATTTCCTCTACAGTTTCACCATCCAATCCACCCGTTGCTGGCATTGCGTTAAACACTGATACGGTAGATTTGATATCATTAAATAATGCCAATTCGTCTGAATTAAATTCCGTTGTGTCGTTTACTATGTTTAATACGCCAACTTCTGTTATAGTACCCGATGCAACGTTCGTTTCAATTCCGCCACCAACCGAGTATTCAATTGTTAATGTTGTGTTTGCAGGTGATAATCCAAAACTATCTGTGTTTAAAAAATCTGTATTATCCAGCGATACACTTGCTAAATTAGTTGTATAATCTTCGTTTGCTACTTGTCGCGCATCCAAAGAAACAATATCTTCCGATATATTACCTTGCCCAGACCCAAATAATATTTGTAATTGTTTTTCGTTGTTTAGTCTGGTAACAAATCTACGAGGGACCGTTCTAAATTTTATTGTATACGATGGATTCGTTGATTCCGATTCGCTGTTAGTATATACGACTTCTTTATCATCAATAATAGTATCTTGTGCGAGATATTCTACTTCGTACCACAGATTCCCTTCGGAATCTAAAACTTTCGACACAGAATTTACATTATTATCACCCAGAACAATTGTAGAAAATTTCGAAGGATCTCCGAAAGAAAACGATTGCGTACGCAATTGTCCAGCCATTACTTTTACAGTTTTTGTTATAAGATATGTAGTAATTTGTAATGTGTCATCACTAATTTGATATGGTTGTATAGATCGATTTGTTGAATCTGCGAAATCTACAAATTCCAAGCTTCGAAACGAAACAATATTTTCACCTGTTGTTGAGAATGTAGAATTTCTATCAATTCGTAACATATATGTTGAGTCAGGAACAAATCCATCATCAGGACCTTTTGCGGGTACAATTTGTGATATCAATACTTCGGTAACCGCCGGAATTATTGTCTTTGGTTTATATCCAAACGCTTGTGCAATATTAATAATATTTTTTTCTTCTTCTGCGTATGCTAATAAATTTTCTTTAAATTGATTGTCAATATAAAAAGATAATACATCACCAACATATGCAGCAAGTTCTAACATTATCATTCCTGGATTTGATTCGTTAAAATCTGTCCATGTTGAAGGATAATATTGTTTTGTAAATGTTATCAAATCAGCTTTAAAATCTCTAAAATTTTTATTTAGATATTTTACTTCTTTGGATGTAACATTCTGTAATTTTCTAACCACACCATTGTTTAATGACATACTTTATCTCAAATTGTAGTTAATCTTCCAGAACTGATCAAGCTTCCTTGCGCAACTTCACCAATTCTTAATTGTACAGATTGTACCGCCAAAGGATTATTTACAAACCCGTATTGGACATACAATAAAATACTATTATCATTCAAAAATGTTTCTTCGTTTAATATTTGTACTTGTCGTAATCTTAAATACGGCATCCACTGGTTTACGGCATTAAGCACATACTGCTGTGCTAACTCTTGAACTTCCGTGGTTTTTTGTTCAAACAGTAATTTTGGGAGATCACAACCAAATCCAGGATTACCTACTCGTTCTCCTTTCATAGTTAACATCAAATTAATAAATTTTGACTTTTCGTTTTCCAACGCATCCGCTGTGGTTGCAAAATACCCACGAGAAGATCGTTGTAATGGTAACGGAGATCCCAAATATACTGTTTTTGACATATATTAATTACCAAGCCCCATTTTTTTCATGAGTTGGCTGTAATCACGATTAATAGCGTCCACGGCGGGTTTTACATTGGGATTGTTAATATCTACCGTGGTATTGTCTGGCATGATCATTCTGTCCGTACTTGCCGATAACGTGTCACCCATTCGTTCCAATCCCATCATAGCTGCTAATTTTGAACGGTCAATAGAAGATTTTTTGGTAGGAGCAGATTCTACAATTCGTTGGGTACCTTTAATTTCTGCTATAGCTTCGTCCAGTATAGCAGGAAGTAACTTCCGAACAGTTTTTTCCACCGATTCGTCCATTTGTTCCTTTACCAATTCTTTTACATATGCTCGAAATAATGCTTTGTCCATTCGTATCTCCTTAAAAAATTATAACCTTTTAGACCCTTTATTTAAATATCAAACTAATGTGAAATTAAACAATTATATTATACTTTTTGGTATGTCACTGTTACTAATATGTACACCCCGTCAACATTTCCAATTCTACTTAAAATATCATATTTAGTATTAGGATATTGTTGTGTAAATTTATCTATTGACAACGACATTTGTCTGGCGGTTGTCAATGTGGCCCCCTTCCCAATACCAACTATAAAATTTTTTATATTATTTGAGTTTAAAAACTGCGTTATACTCACATTTAATTCGTCTGTTTTCGTTTTTTCTGCGACAGTCATATTATCTACCACAGCAGAACTTTTTATATCACTACCAACTAATTGTCCATTTAAAATTTGTTGCGCAGATTGTATTCCCGACGCTGCTCGATTTACCAGAGAATTTGCTGCATTCAAACTTGTTAATGTTGAATTTCGTAATCGTTCTGCTTTTTTTTGCGCTTCTCGTATTTTTAATACTGTGGCATTTTGAGAAGCTGCGGCGGTATCTATGGTGCTTTCAATTTGTCGTTGTGCAGCAGTTACACCTGAACGAACTCTTCGAATCTGATCATATGCCTGATTAGTAACTGTATCTATTGCTGCATTTTTCGCTGCTATTACTTGATCGTATCTTGCCACTGCTTCTGAAAATGCCTTTCTGGTATTTGCTATTGTTTTCTGGAAGGCGTCTGCATTTTTATTATCTCTAATTTTTTCTTTTGATTCTTTTCTTGCTTGCTCTAATGCAACCTTCGATGTTTTTTGCGATTGTTTTTTAATTTTATCGACCAAATCTCGAATTTTCATCCGCAAATTAGATTTACGAACATTGAATGTTGGAAGTTTTGGTAACTTTGGAAATTTAAGTTTTCGTGGTATTTCTTTAAATTTACTAAGTAGTTTTAAAAACTTATCATAATTATCAGAAAATTTCTTTTGAAATTCTTGTTTTTTTCTGCGTAAGTTATCCCACAATTCACGCCGTTTCTTATATAATTCACTAATTCTTTCTAATTTAATTTTTAGTTGGTCGTACGAATTAGAATAAGCTTCAAGTTGATCTTGATATTGCCTGATCTTATCAGCCGAAGCACCAATATTTGTTAACGATTGAATTTTGGATGATAGGGCGGATATCTGAGCTTCTGTCTTACTTAATTGATCTATTAATTGAGTTTTTTGTAGTCCCAGTGCAAGTATATCTTTCGCGTATTCTGCAGTTTTTGCTGTCAGTGGGTCTACCCCTTTTAAAATTCTAGATTTTGCTTTGGACCTAGTATTTTTATTTGTAGTTGTTTCACCTTCAATTTTAGAGTTTGTTCCTCTTCGTCGTTGAACAACACTATCAATTATTTCTGGTGTAAAATTTGATAATTGTGTAGTAATATTTTTTGAATCTTCTTCTCGTTTCAACTTACCAGATAATTCCAATAATGAATTAGAAACAGGTATATTTTGTGATTCTTGTTGTCGAGTTAATGCCACAATATTTGTTTTTGTCGCATTCGTTAAATTTGGCATTTTACTCACCGCAGTTTGTGCCAAACTTAAAGTATTACGAATTTTATTGACGGATGATGAGATTTTATTTAAAGACATGTTATATTAAATTTGAATACCATTCCCAAGTAATCCTGAAGACGATTGAGTTTTTTCATTTAATTTGACAACAAAATTATCATCCGATGACCACCGTGCATTAAGAGGTCCAGGTATAACAAGATATCGCATATATGTCATCCACAATCTAGCAACAACTGCTGGATTTATTACTCCCGTTGGTCCGAGCACCAGAGGTTGCGTACTCATTATAACTTTTAACAATTCTAAAAAGAATTTTTTGAGTGTGGTTCCCATAACAATTGGTTCTGCTCGGTCATTATATCCACCTAGATATGTTTCATTACTTCTAATAACTACATAACGACCGGCGTCAATAT
>Ga0181355_1000089_pt1 | contig 32433 bp, 47 predicted proteins | sample Fa13VDMM15DN_FD_130099 | JGI IMG/M metagenome (GOLD analysis project Ga0181355, IMG submission 130099) | Freshwater viral communities from Lake Michigan, USA - Fa13.VD.MM15.D.N | ecosystem: Environmental > Aquatic > Freshwater > Lake | place: USA: Michigan | collected 2013-09-23 | reverse complement strand
TACCTTATATTAATAATATGAACAACGGCGTTAGCAATGGAGGTGTGAGTGATGGAAGAAGATATCATAGTAACGCTGAAGCGGAGCAATGATCTGCTGATGACATTTGGAAACGACTATTCTAATGTGTTCCTACCAGCGATTGACGAGATCGAGCGATACCGGAAAAATCAAAGCATCCTGATTACATCGTTTCGTATTAACATGATGCGGCTTTGTCCAGACTACTCGCCAGAGGAGTTTGATAAAGATATCGCTGCTATGCTGGGGGAGAAAGACCATGACGTTCCTGTCAAGAATGCGCGAGTCGCACCCGCTAAACATTCGGGATCAAACTAGGATGAGTATCTCGGGGGTGATTATTATGAATGGGATAACAGGTGATGGCTCGTTATTAGTGGTTGACATTTTCTAATAAAACAGCTATAATAATATGAGTAATGGTGGAGCAAAAGTGATGATCAAATGGATATGGGATTTACTATTTACTCGCAGCCAATGGACGATCATTGAAAAACGTAATCTTTATTTGGATGAAAAAAGTTCAATGCCCAACGGTGTAAAGTATGTTCTTCAAAATCAATGGGGGCAGATAAAGCAGGAGGATATCTTTTAATGATGACAAAGATTGAGATACAAAATTTTTTGAAGAAAGGACTATGTGAAGTTACATTTACCAAAGTTAATGGAGAGCAGAGGATCATGCCTTGTACTCTTAGGGAAGATCTGCTTCCTCCAGCAAAACATGAAGAACCACTCAGCACTAAAAAAGTGCGTGAGATCAATGAAGCCGTAATGGTAGTATATTGTACGGATAAGAAAGCATGGCGCAGTTTTCGCGTCGATAATGTCATTAAGATCGTGTCTCATAATGAAAATGTAGGCATTGCATAAAATAAGTGATAACGGAGATAACTTAGATGGGAATTGAGAGATGATGTTTTCTTATAAAATTATAGAAAATAATAACGGTTTCGAAATTTGGGAAACTTCAACAAATCAATTAATAAAAACATTTATTGACAAATTAGAAGCTAGAAAATTTCTTCGACATTTTAATCTTGGTGGTGGATTTGATGGTTGGACACCAACTTTTTTCTTAAATACTTCAAAATAAAATTTTATTTTGACTAAATATGTTTATGATTAAAACATGTAGCGTTCAAAACGCAGAGGCAAGAGACACAATGAAGGTCACGGAATAGTCGGGAGAAATCGGTGGGGTTCCGCCCGACCATGTTTTATCGTTTATAAAGGCGAGTCGAAAGGCTCGCCTTTCCTTTTATATAAATAGTTAAAAGCCATATTTTGAGGTCTATATGTTCCGTTTTAATCAATTTATAACAGAAGAGAAAATTTCGAGAAAGTCTAAACACTATTTCGATATTGACGAAACTTTATTCGCTCACGATCACAGCAAGCTAAGAGTTCATGTTAAAGATCCTACTGGTAAAAGAGTTCGAACATTATCAAATCAAGAGTTTAACTCTCATCAACTTCCAGATAATCACAGTTACGATTTTAACGAATTTAAAAGTTCAGAAGTTTTCGGTCGTTCAGCAGCTCCAATCAGAAGTATGATTGCTAAAATGAAAGCGATGAAGAGTAATGGAGCAAATGTTGAGATGCTAACTGCCAGAGGCGACTTAGACGATAAAGTAAAGTTTGCTGGACACATGAACAAATATGGTATTGATATTACTCCAGGAACAGGTATACATGTTCGTAGAGCTGGTAATATGCAAGGAAAACCCGCCGACACTAAAGCTGCTCATATAACTAATGCTATTAAAAATGAAGGATTGTCAGAAGTTAATTTGTATGACGATTCAATAGACAATATCAAAGGAATGTTAAAATTAAAAAAACAATTTCCAAATGTCACGTTCCATGGTCATCATGTTCAACATGACCCCGAGACAGGAAATGTAAATATAACTAGATATTCAGCAATGCCCAAGAAAGGTTCTAATTGATGTTAAATTTTTCTACATTTTTGTTTGAAGGTGCTAAAAATAAAGAATTTAATTTTAATGATGCAAAAGGAAAATTGTTTGAGATCCTTGCTGGTTCGCACATTAAACATGGTTCAGATAAATCAGGCAACCCTGCTGCATTCCTAACTCACTATCGCGACGAAAACGGAAGTTCACCACAAGGAGTTCATGATTATATCAAAAAAGAATTAGATAAAAGAAATCCAGGGATGTATGACCAAATTAATGCGCATGCTCGCCAAGCAGCTGAGCGTGCTCGAGATTATCTACGTTCTCAAGGTCATCATACAATTAATGAGGTCGCTTGGACATCTCAAAAATCAGACCATAAATCATTTACTGGTATTGAAGATAAAAATTCAGACGCTGACATAATGCTGCAAACCAACAAAGGACCAATTGGTGTTTCATTAAAATACGGCACACAAAAAAATCCAAATTTAAGAAATCCTGGATTAGATAGTATTGAACAATTAGCTGGTCTAAAAAAAGGATCTATCACAGGTTTATATAATACACACCAACAAAATATAAGAGATCTTGGGTTTACTGGTTCACAGGGTGCTAACCATGCAGAATTTAAAGCAAACAAATCATCACCAGCTTCTGTAGCTGCTGTTGGTTCTGGTTTAAGAACCAGAAGAGAAATTGCAAAGGTATGGCAAAATGGTTATGCTGGTATGAATTCTAAACAGCTTAGAGAAACAATTGTTTCTCTAGTTTCACCAGAAACAAAATTTGATCATTTCAGATTGCATACTAGACCAACAGCTTCTGGTGTTGATCATCACATCGGTCACATTCAAGATGATGTTAGAAATTCATTAGATAATTATGCAGAATTTAAGGCAGTACCTCACAGTGGTTCTGGCATCAGTGTTCAAATATTAGGTCGTCATCATGGAAGTGATGAATTTCATCCTGTAATTACTCATGGTGTCAAAGGAACATCTGGGCCAATGCAGGGCATGAACGGAACAACTAAATTATCTTTAAAAACACCAAAATCAAAACCAGCTCCAGTCAACATTACTCCTGATGAAATGGGGTCAGGTGAACATGGTGGTAAAAAGTTTTAAGGGAACAATAATGTTAAATTTCACAACTTATATTACTGAAGAAGAAGCTGCTGGTAAAGAAGCAAAGCAAACTCATTTGCCTCATTCAACTGAACATGCCTTATATGGGCATGAGGGAGTTGGCCTTACTGATTCAACTTTAAGATCATTACATAGTTATTTGATTGGTAGCAGAAGAGGCACTCCACAAAGAGTTGAAAAGAAAATTGATGGTGCTCCTGCTTTCCACATCGGTAGAGATAATGATGGTAAAATTTTTGTAGCCACAAAATCATTATTCAATAAGAATCCAAAGATTAATTACACTGAAGAAGATATACAAAGAAACCACGGTCATGCTCCAGGTCTAGTTTCTGCATTAACGCAGGTATTAAATCATGCGCATAAAATTCTTCCAACTGATATGAACCCTGGAGAAATGTATAAGGGTGATTTCTTGTTCGGTGGAGAAGGAAAGCCATTACAAGACGAAGGCGGACACCTTTCAGCTCAACCAAATCTATTGAAGTATAAATGGGCGAAAGATTCACCTGAAGCAGCAAGAGCTGCAAATGCAAAAGTTGGTGTTGCAATTCATACATTCTTCAATAAGAAAGGCGAAGCTCAACCAATCTCTGAAAAACAAAGAACTAAGTTTGTTGATCACCCAGATGTGTTTAACTATGACCCAACTTTGAATGTCAACCCACAAAATTACACACCTGAAGAACAAAGAGCATTTGAAACACATATGGAAAATGCTCGCAAATCTTACAGCAGAATTAAACCAGCAGTTTACGATACATTAACAGGTCATGGCGAATCAATGACTACATTCATCAACTCTCGAGTTAGGGGTGGTCAAGAAGGTTCTGGTAAAGTTGGAGAATATCTAGATTTTTTAAATAATAAAGCTAAAAAAGATATTGATTCAGTAAAAACTCAATCTTCTAAAGATGCAAAATCAAAGAAACACGCCGCATTAATGCAGCAAATTGTTTCAAATTCAAAAGATACTCAAAATATTCTTGACATGCATGGTCATTTTCAAAATGCAAAACATGTGTTGCTTGGCGTTATGAATAAAAATTCTTCAGAAACTGTTGAATTGCCTAATGGTGACGCAACTGGTCACGAAGGTTATGTTGTTACTGGCAAAAGCGGTGACCAATCAAAGATTGTTGATCAAACTCCAGGTGGATTCGCTCATTCTAATCTTGCTGGCATGGGTGCAATTGGTGGAGCCAAACAACAACCTAAATCTAATGTTAATGAAGAACTTAATTTTAATGAAGCTATTGCAAGAAAAAAAGTTTTATCATTTGTTCGTTTTAATCCAATTCATGATGGTCACAGAGAAATTGTTAACGCAACAACAAACGAAGCTCAAAGAACTAGAGCTGATCATGAAATTATTTTATCACATAGTCAAGATTCAAAGAAAAACCCATTATCGCCAGTGCAAAAATTAAAACATGCACGTAGAGCATTTCCTGGAGTTAATTTCGGAGTTTCTTCGCCTTCTCAACCTAGTCTGTTACACCACCTTTCAAAAGCGTACTCTGATGGTTATAGAGATGTAACCATTGTTCGTGGTTCAGATAGAGATGCATTTGACGATTTGGCTATGAGATATAGAGGTCAAAAAGCAGCACATGGTTTTTATGGTAATGATATGAAAATCAAGTTCAAACAAGCTGGTGTAAACAGGAATGAAGATGGTAGTGGTGTTGTCAGTTACTCAGCTTCTAAAATGAGAAACGCTGCATCTAAAAATGACTTTGATAAATTTAAAGATATGGCTCCAAAAACAATGAAAGATCAACATGTTAAAGACATGTTTGATGATACTAGAAATGGTATGAAGTTAACTGAATCTGTTTCATTTAAAGGGTTTATGGAATTTCTTTTAGAGAAAAATCAATTAATATAAATACATGCGTTAGTGCGATAAGGCTACGGCAGACTCGCTAAATGAATAGGATAAGCCCAAGAGGAAACTCCATGAGTATTATATACTTAGATCTTAGTAATTTTAAAAATAAATCTCAGCTAGATTGTGACAATCATTTGGTTGAGTCTGTCGTACATTTCACTAACAAACAAAAGCTATCTCTCTATAAAAAATCTCAAAAATCTGGTTATTCTACTGATATACTTGAAGAAGTATATAAAAGAGGTCATTTAATTTGGAAACCAGAACTGTTCGAAGGAACAAAAGAACAATTCGCGTTTGATCGCGTTAATTCATTTATATCTGGTGGTTTTGCTTCTGATCTAGATTCCGATTTACTAAATGAAGGTAAAGGTTTGTGGGCAAACATTCATGCAAAACGTGAAAGAATTGAAGCTGGATCTGATGAAAGAATGAGAAAACCAGGAACAAAAGGTGCACCAACTAAGGCTGCTATCCGCTCCGCCCAAAACGAAGAATTCGAATTATTGGAATTAGAAGAGTCTGCTGCTCTTGAAAAGAAAGCAAAAGCTTCAGGCGTTTCATTAGGCACATTGAAGAAAGTTTACTCTAGAGGCGTTGCTGCTTGGAGAACTGGGCACCGTCCAGGGACTACACCACAGCAGTGGGGAATGGCTCGTGTAAATTCTTACATTACAAAAGGCAAAGGCACATATCACGGTGCTGATAAAGATTTAAGAGAAGCTAGATTACCTGAAGTTCCAAAGGACAAGGAAACTGGTTTACCAAAGAAATATACAACTGGCGAAAGTGGTACTGATCAAGCTCGTGCTGCTCACTTTGCAAAGGGCAGAGAAAAACATTGGGATGATCCTTCAGCTTATGAAAAGGCTCCAGGCGATGCAACTGCTGAAACGAGAGAGTCAAAGCATACTAAGAAATATCGTGCTATGTATGGTGAAGAATATAATTCTGAATCAATTTCTAAAGATAAAACAAATTCTTCTTCACGTTTTGATGGTACAAAGTCATTAACTGACATCTATAAAAAAGACACTCCAAACGAGAATAAAGTACAAAAAACAATAAACACAATTAAAAAAGTAGTTAATGAAGCAACCTATAAAGGAAGAAAAGTTTCATTAAATAAACCTTTTAGAACTCCAGATGGGCCAAAGAAATCAGCAGTTTATGTTGATCTTGATGGAGATGGTGATGCCAAAATTGTGCGTTTTGGAGATCCAATTTTAAGCATTAAAAAAAATCAACCAGCAAGAAAACGTTCATATTGTGCTAGATCAGCTGGTCAAGGTAACTTAAATAAAAAAGATAGCGCCAATTATTGGTCACGTAGAGCATGGGATTGTTAATATGAAAAGCTTTAAGCAATACATTATCGCTGAAGGTAAAGGACATGATGCTGTTATGCAGTTTGCATCAATACAGCATGACAATTGGAGAAATTCTTTTGATCCTGGAAATACTGGAAAAAAAAGAGTAAAAAAGAACAGCGATGGAACTGAAGGTAATATTAATGTTCCTTTTAACAAACTACATCCTGATTGGCAAAAGGAAAATGTTGCGGCTGGTAAAGCTGCATTAGTGGCTATTCGTAAACATAAAGGCAATATTGAAGATGCTGCTGAACACATTCATAATGAGTGGATGAAGAGAAACCCTAAAGCTGATTATAATGCTGCGCAGCACGTTCCTTATCACGAATTGCCTGAGGACGAAAAAGAAAAAGATAGACAGCATGTCAGAACAATGTCAAACATACTAGGTGGCGGAAAATAATATGGCTGAAGAAAAAAATAACACACTAGCAGATTCGTTGAAGGTAGTTCTTGCTTCTTCATTTGGTTTCTATTTAAAAGCACACAATTATCATTGGAACGTTGAAGGTGAAAACTTCAATGATTATCATACATTTTTTGCTACAATATACAATGAAGTTTGGGCTGCTACAGATCAAATTGCAGAACATATCCGTACACTTGACGTTTATGCTCCAGGATCTTTTGGTAGATTTTATCAATTATCAGAGGTAAAAGATGAAGTTAATATTCCAACAGCTATTAATATGGCTCGTAAATTAGAAGAAGATAATAAAAAAGTTATTGAAACATTAGAAGATGCACATAAATTGGCTGAGGTTGCAAAAAAAATAGGTATTGTTAATTTCTTAGAAGAACGCATTGATATTCATGAAAAACATGGCTGGATGCTAAGAGCTATTTCAAAAGGTAGATAAAATGTCAGAAAAATATATTAGTCCAGAACATGCAATTAGACAACTATTGGAATTTAAAATAAAATTCCCAAAAATTCCAGAAATTCCAATTCGTCCAAAGCCTGAACCAGAGGTTAAGCCAGAAATTGAACCAGAGGTTAAGCCAGAGGTTAAGCCAGAAATTGAACCAGAGGTTAAGCCAGAAATTGAACCAGAGGTTAAGCCAGAGGTTAAGCCAGAAACTCCAAATATAAAAGTAGATAATCCTACTATTAAAACTGATATTGACACTCAACTTAAAACTGATATTGACACTAAACTTAAAACTGATATTGACACTAAATTTAAAAATGCTCCTAATACTAAATTTAAAGCACCTAATACTCCTAATACTAAAGTTCAAGCACCTGGTTTTCTTATGGGTTTAGGCGGATTAACTCCAGGACAGTCGATTGGCGTTGGGAATATTGGAACGTTCAATGTACCAAGTCATGTGCACATGGCTAATGATCGTAGAGTTTTTGAAGAAATGAAAAATAAATTATTAGAAATATCTTTAAAAGAAAGATATTCGGGAGAAAGGGCTGTAACTCCAGCTACTGTAGTAAAATCAGCTAACACTCCAGTTGCAAATACAGTAAAACCAGATCAGCGAGATTTAAATGACAGATCCAATGATGTAAAAAGAGTAGTTAACACTCCAGCTCCAGTTGCAAATACAGTAAAACCAGATCAGCGAGATTTAAATGACAGATCCAATGATGTAAAAAGAGTAGTTAACACTCCAATTGTAAATTCAGAAAAACCATATACTGTAGATAAAATCGTTGACCTTTTTAAACCTAAATCCGACGCTCAGGGATTAGACCCATTGAAATTAGCTAATCCTAAACCACCAGCTTCAAGTATGTCTGGCTCTGGAATTATGAGTCCAGGTAACAGACCACCAATGGTGTCAAGTATTTCTGGATCTGGTATTATGAGTCCAGGTAACAAACCACAAATGGGGTCAAGTGCTGCACCAAGTGATGGTAATCCACCTCCATCAAATATGACACCGAGAGCACAATCACCGAGAGTTGGCACTGACAACAACATGGCACCTAAAACAGGTATGAATACAAAAATTAAGATTGAAAAGGGTGATACTTTAACTTCTATAGCAAAAAAACAAGGCACCACTGTTGATCAATTAATGCGTAAAAATAAACAAATTACAGATCCAAATAAAATATATGCTGGTCAAGATATAACAGTTGAAGAAACAAAAGATGCTTCTGAAGCTAGAAAAGAAATAGTTAATGTTCCTAGACCAAACTCTAAAAGAGAAAAAACTATGACTAGGAATCAAGAAATTAAACAAAAAATTGTAGAAGAAAATCGTATAAACAAAAAAATAATAAAAGATTCTATAAAAAATTATTCAGTTAAAATAAATCCTGAATTAAAAAATACTAACATTAATGAGAGAATAGGTATAGCTGGTAGAATTTCCAACGCTGTAACCGCTGCAGCGCCGAAAATTCTCGGCATTGGTGCAGGTGGTGTTGTAGGTGCTGAAGGTGGATTAGATCCAGTAAAAAAAGTTACTGACAAATATGCACCAAGAGATGATCCAGCGCAAGATAAGGCGTTAAAGGGTCAAACAGATTTTCTCGGTGTAAAAAACGACGCATACAGTGGTGTGGATACTGTTTTAGATGCTGCTTCTATATATCCAGGTTGGGGAACTATTCCTGCGTTATATAGTGCTAAAAGATCCTATGATCGTGGCGAAAATTTAGATGCTTTTTTAAATCTTGTAAGTGCAGTTCCTTTTGTGGGAACAGCAATTAAAGGTGTGAAAATGTTAAGCAAAGCCGGTAAAGCAATAGAAAAAGTTGGAACTGTAGCAAGTGATTTGGCTAGCGGCGCTCAACTTGGTAACATAAGCCACGAAGTTGATGAAATTAGTAAAACAAACAAAATACCAAAATCAGAGGTTTGGGACAAGGTACCTGGTATTTTGGGTAACCAGGTGGTAGATGATGTTGTAAATCCTGTTGTATCAAAAATTAAAGATTTTGTAAATCCTGTTGTATCAAAAATTAAAAATTCCACCAAATAAAAAAAGAGAAAAAAAATGACAAAAACAAATTTTATAGGACTACTTAACGAAGTTCGTTTAAATAAAATTGCTGGTGATTTATTAAAAATGTCTGAAGAGCAAATTATTGAACAAGTTTCTTACTTTGATCAAAAAACTAAAAATAGTTTAATTGATATTTTAGAAGGAAATTTTTTGGGAAAATTTCGTTTTAAAGGTGGTGCATCACCACCACCAAGTGGTACAAGTCAATTTGATTTGGTTCAAAAAATTATCAGAGATGCGGGCGGAACACCTTCTTCACGTGCAGCTGATGTAGATCCAATGGAACCGAAATTAAAACCTGCAGATCCAATGGAACCAAAACCACCATCAAAAATAGGTAAGATTGCAACAGGTGCTGGTTTAGTAGGTCTAGGTGGTTATGCTGCGTACAAAGCATTTGGTGACAATGAAGATACTCAAACAGCTGCGGCAGATGAGGTAGATGATAAAGCTCCTGAAGCTCCAAAAACTGATGCTCCAAAAACTGATGCTCCAAAAGCTGATAAAAAAGGAGAATATGATGATATGAGTTTCGGAGATGCTTTTGCTGCTGCTCGAAAAAAAGCAAAAACTCAAGGTAGTGAGTCAACTGGTCAATTTGAATACAAAGGTAAAAAATACCAAACCAATGTCAAAGGTGAAAAATACGTTCCTATGAGCAAACAAACTAAGGTAAATGAATCTTTGCTTGCTGCATTTAATGATATCATGAATTCAAAACATCCAAATCTTTTCCAAGAAGCAGCTAAAAAGAAACTTGATGCAGTCGGTAAAGAAACTGAAGATATCGATAATGATGGTGATAAAGATAAGACTGACAAATACCTACACAATCGTCGCAAAGCAATTGGTAAAGCTATGAAAGAAGAAGTTGATCAGATTGATGAAGCAGAAATACCACTGGTATTTCTTACAAAAGCAACAAAAGCAATGAAAAACACTTATGGTCCTGGGCGTGTTACCGCTAAAGATGGCGTGATTAGTCATACAAATAAGTATGGTGAAACAAATTCTCATGCATACGATCCAAAGAAAAAACAATCAATTGGTCCTCATATAGGCACTATAACTGTTGGTGAAGAAGTTGGTTTCTCTGAAGCTGAACTAACTTATTTTGCCTCTATTTCCAATAAAAATAAATTTTCAGAAACGTAAAACTATGAAAAAAGAAATAATCTTTTCTGAAATAGAATTAGCGCATATTGTTTCTATTATTGAAGGGATGCCAGTTGCACCAACTCCTGAAGACCAAGCTCCAAACCCAACACCTAAAAATAAAGCTGAAGGTGGCAAAGGTAAAGGTAGTTTGTCTGAAAAAGATCTAGATTTAAATATTTTAAAGGAAATTACGGACATGTTAAAAGAAACTAAAGATCCACCAGAAAAACGCACGCCTAATGAGTTGCATATGAATGCAAAAAGAGCTGCTGATGGCATGACTAAGATTAAACACAAATTTGAAAATGGTGAAATTGTTAAAATGACACAAGGTATGGGTAATGCATTTTTGAAAAGACATGCAATGGCCAGAACAGCTGATGAAAAAGATTCTATTCTTATGAGTGCTAATAAAAGTTCAGACATGTTTAAACGTATTGCTCAAGGTGGTGAAGTTCCTAAAGAAAAAGAAAAAGAAAAAATTACAATGCCTAAAATACGCACAATGATGAAAGACGATTGATATGCCTATTAACGCCAACAATATTAAAGTTGGTGCTGTGCAACCACCACCAAAAAAAGAAAGCGAATTTTCTTTTAAAAATATAAAAGAAAATATTAAAAAAGAATTTGATCCTAATTTTAAACCTAAACAGGTTGTAAAAAAAGATTTGACTGAAGTTAATTTAAATCCTCCTACAGTAAGTAAACAGTTACCAAAATATCTTTCAAAAAAAGAAGGAGAATTAACTACAAAAGTTAACACTAAATCTCAATATATGAGAGATATTTTTGATTTAGATTCTTAAACATATAAATATAATTAAAGTAATTTATTAGGAGGAATAAAAAAATGCCATTATGGGGTAGAAACGATAAAGCAGTAACAGCTAACTCAACAACTACTGTTGAGTCATCAAACGGAGCACCAATCGGTGTTTACGCTTTAGTTAAATCTGGCGGGGGAGCAAACGCTCACTTCGGCAATACATCTGCGGGTACACGTGCAAATGTTGACGTTGCTATTTTTGGCAACACAACAATGAGTTCGTTTGTTCCAGGTATAGCTGTTGGTGTATTCGGTGTTGACACCTCTGAAATTAACGTAACCAACGGAGCAATCGCTCTTACATATGTTACATCAGGCGGTTCTGGCTATGCTGCCAACGCTGTTGTCACTCTAGCATTATCTGACAGTACATCAAATGCTTCTGCTGTTAACTCAACTGCTAACTCAACAACCAATGCTGGTCGTATTACTAGCTTAAACATTAACATTGCTGGTTCTGCTTATACCAAATCAACTATCTTATCTACAGCTATTGCTGCTCCAGCTGCTATTAATATTATCGCAAATAACTCTGCAACTGGTTTCAGCAATACAGCTGACACACTTATCGTAGCATCTGCAAACTCAAGATTCCAAGTTGGTGATCGTGTATTTTACGCAGTTCCAACGGGCAATACTCCAATTTCTCCGTTAACTGGTAATACAAATTTCTTTGTGTCATTTGCCAATACGACAACTGTTAAGTTGGCAACTACTTCTGATGGCGCTAATATCGACATCATTGATGCTCGTGTAACAGCTACTGGTGAAGTCCACACTATTCGGGGCGATACTGCTACAGGTTACGTTACTGTTGGTGGCACATTCAAAGGTGTTGCTCACTCTGGTTGGGTTGTAAGAACTGAGGGATCTGGTAATCGTGCTGGTCGAGTTCAATATGAAACTCTTGTAGCAATGGGTTCTCTTGGTGCTCAATCTGCACCATATGGTACACCTGCCACAACAGCTGATGCTTCTGACGACACAATTCTTCCTGACGCTTAATAACAACTGATCGGTATAAATTATGGCAGATAATAGTAAAAAAGTATCCGAACTTCCGCTTGCTACTAATGTAGCAAGCACAGATAGAATTTTAATTCTACGAAGCCCTAGCTCAGATCCTAGTGTTAGAACTATTACTACCAACAATTTTGCTAATGCTTTACTTACGCTGTTACCTGTTGTTTTACCTAATTCGGTTGTAACAAGTAACAGCGTAACAATCACATCAAATGGAACAGCGAATGTTTCTTTCTTTACATTCGATTCATCCACTAATGGAATTAATGATGCAGTTAATATAAAAATCCATGCTAGAGATGCAAATACTGGCGATATATCAACTGGTGAAATTTTTTGTGTAGCAAACACTACTGCTGTAAACAGTAATGTTTTATTTGCAGAAATTGGCGCTAATAAGATAAAATTTAATCCTACGCCAACAATTAATAATTCTACAGGAATTGTCACTTTATTTGTCAACAGAGAATCTGCAGCAACATCAAATGTTTTAATTAAATATCTTGTTTCTTATCATTAAAATTTAATTTATGAATAATATATTATTGACTGAACATAACTTTTTGTTATTTTGTGCTAAACATTACGATAATTCTGGATACATTTCTACAGAAGAATTTATTGAAGATTTAAATAGAATTAAATATATAAAAAAATTAATTACTAGATATGTTGAACACGGTGATTTAAAAGAAAGATTGATACTGAACCATATTATTGTTTTAAATAATTGTTTTGGTGCTGAAGCATTATGCAGAATTTTATATTTAAAATTGAAACCCCAAATAAAATACATAAAACCATTTTTGGTCCTTTTAAATGTTTTTCCTGATAAAATATATAATGTTGGTGATGAGAATATTATAGATACTAATCTTATTGATATGGATAAAACAATAATAGATAGGTTAAGGATTATTTAATGCAAAACGATAATTTAAAAGAGATGATGTCTGTTGGTAGTGGTAGCATCGCAGGCATGGGCATCAATAAAGATGGTAGTCCATATAATGCTGGTGGTAATCCAGCAGACACATACGGAGAACCACCAGTATTTGTTGGCAAAAATGTTTTAAAAACAAATAATACAAATGTTTTAAAAAAAAATACAACTCTTCTTAATCGCTCAACTTTACTTCCAAACTCTAAAAATAAAAAACCTTTAAGAAATATTCTCGACCCAATGACACCAATTGGAAAAATGTGATGAATATTGAAGAATACAATGAAAGAAGAATATCTAATATTGAAACCGTCATAACAAAACTAACTGAAATTTCCGCTGACTTAAATAAAGTACTTGCCGTCCAAGAGCTAAGACTTACACAAAATGAAAGATTAGTATACGATTTGAATGAAACAGTAGAATCTAGAAGAGCAGAATATGAAAAAAAAATTCAAAATGTATATGATGTTATGAACAGAGAAGATAACAAAATTTTAGAAGAATTAGAAATAATAAGAACAGAGCAAAAAGAACAACATAATGCTCTTTCTGATAAAATAAATGACATGCAAAGAATACTTTGGATTTACATGGGTGGATTTTCTGTTGTTATATTTCTTTTAACAAATGGAAAAGAATTTTTAAATATATTTAATTAATTGTTTGACTTTTACTAAAAAAACGGTATAATAGACTTGTCGTTGTGATAAAGGTAAAAGTTCAGTATGGATTGGTTAGAGCACAAATACATTGGTTTTGTTTCGAGTCGTTTAGACAAATTTAAACGAAAAGGTGCAAAACTTTACAATTTTCGTTGTCCTATTTGTGGCGATTCAGAAAACAACAGCAACAAAGCTCGTGGTTATATTTACGAGAAAAAAAATAAGATGTCATTCCATTGTCATAATTGTGGAGCATCTTCCTCTGTTTCAAATTTCATAAAAATGATTGACGTTAATCTTTATAATGAAATGCAATTAGAAAAATTGCAAAAAAATAAATCTCCAGAACAAAAAGAATACGAAGAATTTATAGAGAAAATGAAACCTCCAGTGTTCATGAAAAGTGGACCACTGAAAGGTTTGAAGAAAGTTAGCCAACTTTCACCAGATCATCCTGTTAAAAAGTTTGTTGATAACCGCAAACTTCCAAATTTATATCATGCAAAAACTTTTGCTGTTCCTAATTTTATGGCATATGTTAACACATTAATTCCTAATAAATTTGATAAAAATATATTAAAATATGATGAAACACGCATATTAATACCCTTTTTTGACAAAGATAAAAATTTATTTGCGTTTCAAGGAAGATCTTTAAAAAATACAAATCCTAAGTATATCACTATCATTCTTAATGAGAACAATCCCAAAATTTTCGGATTAGACACCGTTAATTTTGAGAGAACCACATTTGTTTTTGAAGGTCCGATAGACTCAATGTTTGTTCCTAATTCAATCGCAACAGCTGGTGGTGACATAATTTCTGCATTAAAAGAAATTGATAAGAAAAATCTTGTTATTGTATATGACAATGAACCTCGCTCGCCTGAAACAAAGAAAAAACTTGACAAAGCAATTTTAAACGGGTATAATGTTTGTATATGGCCAGACAACCTTGAACACAAAGATGTAAATGATATGGTGTTGTCTGGATTATCTTCTGAATTTATTATTCATATTATAAAACAAAACACTTATAGTGACCTTACGGCTAAATTACAACTTACAAGATGGAGTAAAGTGTGAATACAGTTAAATTAATTGGCATTACAGAGCCATCTAAACAAATCAAAAAGGAACTTGGTATTGAAACTGCTGAACAATTAGTTGCATATGTTGCAAGAGTTTCTAATCCTACAAATCAAAATAATCCAGAGTATGCACGTCTTCTCAAATATCTTGAGAACAATAAACACTGGAGTCCATTTGAAATGGTACATGTTCTTATGGAAATTCAAACTACTCGCGATATTGCTCGACAAATTTTACGTCATCGCTCGTTTGCATTTCAAGAGTTTAGTCAGCGTTATGCTGAAGTTGATAGTACATCATTTGTTACCCGTGAAGCCCGTCTTCAAGATTCTAAAAACAGACAAAACTCAATTGAAACGGTTAACGAAAATTTATCAAATAGTTGGACTGCTAAACAACAACAAATTGCTCATGAATCTAAATTAGCATATAAATGGGCTATTGAAAATGGTATCGCTAAAGAACAAGCTAGGGTGGTTCTTCCTGAAGGTCTAACTATGTCACGCATGTATATGTCGGGATCATTACGTTCATGGATACATTATTGTGAATTACGCATGGCAAACGGAACTCAGAAAGAACATAGAGAAGTAGCAAATATGTGTTGGGGTATTATTGTAGGTCAATTTTTTTCACTAAAGGAGATATTAAACAATGACTAAAAAAATGGTAATGGTTGACGTTTTACATCATTTTCGCATTCGATATTGTGTAGAAGTAGAAGATAACATAAATCATGCACTTGATGAGGTTACTTTAAAAGAACATGATTCTGAAAATTTTGCAGAATTTTCACAAAAGTCTTTAGATCCTTCGATAATTTTATCTCACCGTGAAATTACTGAAGAAGAATATTTAAAGATGTTTGATGAAGATAATGAATATTTAAAAATGTGGTCAAAAGAACAGAAATTAAATTTTGTTAACAAAATTAATTACGAGGAATAAAATGATTTTACCAGCAACAATTTTTGTAACAAAAAGAAAAGGTTCAAAGGAACAACTAGATCTTAATAAATTTCACAAAGTTGTTGCGTGGGCTTGTGAAGGTATTAGTGGTGTTTCTGAGTCTGAAATAGAAATTCGTTCTCAACTTCAAGTGTATAATGATATTAAAACTTCAGACATTCAAGAAACTTTGATAAAAGCAGCAGCTGATCTTATTTCTGAAGAAAATCCTGGTTATCAATATGTTGCTGGACGATTGATCAACTACCATCTCAGAAAACAGGTTTATGGTTCGTATGATATTCCTAGTATTTTTGAACATGTTACAAATATTATTTCTGAAGGGTATTATGATAAATCTTTAATAGATTGGTATTCTGTTGAAGATTACGATATTCTTAATTCTTTTATTGACCACTCTCGCGACTATAAAATCGCATATGTAGGAATGGAACAATTTCGAGGTAAATATCTAATTAAAAATAGAGTTACGGGACAAATTTATGAAACCCCGCAAATGACTTATATGCTAATTGCAATGACTTTATTTCATAATTATAAAGAAAATAGATTAAAATGGGTAAAAGAATTTTATGATGCAATTTCTAATTTTGAAATATCGTTACCTACACCTATAATGGCAAGTTTACGAAGTCCTCAAAAACAATTTAGTTCTTGCGTTTTGATTGAGACAGATGACTCTTTAGACTCAATTAATGCAACTGCTTCAGCAATTGTAAAATATGTTTCACAAAAAGCTGGTATTGGAATCGGTGCTGGTCGTATACGTGCTGTTGGGTCTCCTATTCGTAATGGTGATACAAGCCATACAGGAGTTATACCTTTCTACAAACATTTTCAGTCTGCAGTTAAAAGTTGCTCACAAGGTGGAGTCCGTGGAGGTGCAGCAACTCTTTATTACCCAGTTTGGCATTTTGAAGTAGAAGATTTATTTGTATTAAAAAATAATAAAGGAACAGAAAATAATCGTATCCGTCATTTAGATTATGGTGTACAATTTAATAAATTAATGTATGAAAGACTTTTATCTGGTGGTAATATCACTTTGTTTAGCCCTAATGATGTGCCTGATTTGTATGATGCTTTTTTTATAGATAATGACAAATTTCGCGATCTTTATGAAAAATATGAAAAATCTAACAAAATTAGAAAAAAATCTATATCTGCTGTTAATTTATTTTCTGCATTTATGCAAGAAAGAAAAGATACAGGAAGAATTTATTTAATGAATGTTGATCATGCTAATGATCATGGATCTTTTATCAAAGAGTTAGCACCAATCCGCCAATCAAATCTTTGTTCAGAAATTGACCTTCCAACAAAGCCATTAAATGACATTAATGATCCAAACGGTGAAATTTCGTTGTGTACATTAGCGGCCATTAATTGGGGTAAGATTCGCGAGCTTTCTGATTTCGAACGTCCTTGCACTCTTGTTGTTCGTGCTCTAGATGAACTTCTTGACTATCAAGATTATCCAGTGTTAGCAGCAAAAAACTCAACTATGGCAAGACGTCCCCTTGGTGTTGGCATTATTAACCTCGCTTATTGGCTTGCTCGCAATGATATCAGCTATCAGGATATTGATACTGATGGTTTGAATAAGCTCCACCAACACGCTGAAGCTTGGTCATATTATTTGATCAAAGCATCTGTTGATCTTGCTAAAGAAAAGGGTGCACCTTCTAAATCAAATGAAACTAAGTATGCTCAAGGTATCATGCCGATCGACACTTACAAGAAAGATGTTGACGAATTGACAAATGTAGGGTATAATTACGATTGGGACTCTTTGCGCAAAAATGCAAAACAGTATGGCATTCGTAATTCAACATTAATGGCACTTATGCCTTCTGAAACTTCTGCTCAGATCAGCAATGCTACAAATGGTATTGAACCTCCTCGTTCTCTTGTTTCAGTTAAACAAAGCAAAGATGGTGTTTTAAAGCAGGTTGTTCCTGAAATTCGTAAATTGAAAAATAAATATGACCTACTTTGGGATCAAAAGTCACCTGAAGGTTATTTAAAGATTGTTGCAGTATTACAAAAATTCATTGATCAAGGTATTTCGGTAAACACTTCTTATAATCCTAAATTTTATGAAGAAGAAAAGATTCCAATGAGTGTTATGTTGCAGCATCTATTAATGTTTTATAAGTATGGCGGCAAGCAGTTGTATTACTTTAATACAAATGATGGTGCTGGTGAATATGAAGAAAAGTTACCAAATTTGGTAAAAGGTGAGGAAACACAAGATGATTGTGAGGCGTGCAAAATATGAGTTATTCAGTTTTTGACTCAAATAATAAAAAAGATGCAACACAAGTTCGAGCGTTTTTTGACGACGCTCCTACTATTGCACGTTATGATAAACAGAAATATCCTTTCCTTGAGAAACTAACTGACAAACAGTTAGGTTTCTTTTGGCGACCTGAAGAAGTTGACATCTTCAAAGATGCTAAAGATTTTAAGTCATTAACAGAACACGAACAACATATTTTTACCAGTAATCTTAAACGTCAAATTTTGTTAGATTCTGTTCAAGGAAGAGCACCAACTGTAGCTTTTGGTTCAATATGTTCTCTTCCCGAGCTCGAAAATTGGATACTTACTTGGGCTTTTTCTGAGACAATTCATTCTAGAAGTTATACTCACATTATCAGAAACATTTATTCTGATCCTAGCAAAATTTTCGATGAAATAACTGATATTCAAGAAATTATTGATTGCGCTGAAGATATTAGCAAGTGTTACAATGACTTGATCATGTTCAATAACTCTGTTGCTGATCGTGGGTATGTCAATGAAGAGGCAAAATATGAGCATAAGAAATATCTTTGGTTAACTCTTATGTCGGTTAATGTTCTTGAAGGTGTTCGTTTCTATGTTAGCTTTGCTTGCTCATGGGCATTCGCAGAGTTGAAAAAAATGGAAGGTAATGCAAAAATTATTAAGTTTATTGCACGTGATGAAAACCTACACCTTGCTGGAACACAGCAGTTATTAAAAGTTCTTTTGACTGATGATCCTGATTTTGCTAAGATTTCTGAAGAAACTAAAGATGCATCTATTAAGATTTTTGTTGATGCAGTTAACCAAGAAAAGGCTTGGGCACATTATCTGTTTAAGGATGGCTCGATGATCGGTTTAAACGAAAAACTTTTGAGTGACTATATAGAATGGATTGCCAACAAACGAATGATAGCTGTTGGTCTGCCTTCGCCATATAAGGGTGGCTCTAATCCACTTCCATGGACTCAGAAATGGATTAGTGGTTCAGATGTTCAAGTGGCTCCTCAAGAAACAGAAATTACATCTTATGTTGTTGGTGGAGTTAAAAAAGATGTAAACACTGAAAGTTTTAAAGGATTTTCTTTGTAAAAAGCTAATTAAAATAAACATTAAAATTTAAAAGAGGTAAAAAATGAGTTGGAATAATGGAAATGTAATACTTACAGAAATCATTCAAATTTTAAAAAGAACAATTACAGAATACGAAACTCGAGTTGAAATTTACAAAGACTTAATTGAATTTTTTGAAAGTAATGATTGTGATACATTATTTGAATGTTTAGATGAAGATCGTGCATATGATGATGCTTATTTCGAACTTCATCCAGATAAAGACGATTTAGAAGCATCAGAAAATTGGAATGAATACGATGAAAATTAACCACCATAAATATCGGGAGATAATGGAGTTCCCGATATGTGGTTATATAAAGATAAAGAAGTAACAGATGAAGATACAAAAGGTTATGTTGCTTTCGTTTATTTGATAACAAATTTAGAAAATAAAAAACGATATATTGGTAAAAAATTACTTACCAAAATTCGCTCTAAAACGATTAAAGGGAAAACTCGCAAAAAGAAAATAATCACAGAATCTGATTGGCGAGATTATTATGGTTCAAACACAAATTTACTTGCCGACGTCGAGTCGATGAATCCAACTAAATTTAAAAGAGAGATTCTTCAATTTTGCAAATCTCGAGGTACGGCCAATTATATTGAAGCAAAACTTCAATTTCAACACTCTGTTTTAGAAAATCCAGATAATTGGTACAATGAACAAATCAGAGTTAGAGTTCACAGAAGCCACATTAAATTAGAATAATAATTTGCCTACGTAGACCAACAGGCAGAGTCAGGAGACTTAAAATTTCCGTAGTGTCAGTTCGAATCTGACCGTAGGCACCAAATAATTGGAGTAAAATATGTCACATCCTCATAAAAACCGACCTCGTAAAGGACGTCGTAAAATAGGTTCAAAAAAACGTAAAGCAATGAGAAAAAATAGAAAGAAATAATTTTATGCCAAAACTAATAAACTATTTTTCCTAAATATTATCGCTAATGAAAAAATGAATTTTTCATTAAGGGTAAACTGTATTCCAAAAATAGTTTATCAAATACAATCAATTAATTGTATTAGATTTATGTATAATATTTTATTATTATGCAAATCATAAAAAGGAAATTTAAAAAAATAATAAAAAATAAAAATTGCATTGTAAAATAATGCATATTCGCGTCTCATTTTCATTTTTAAAATTATTGTAGCGAATAGATGAGATTAATTCAACAACGTAAGTTGTTCGATTTTTTAATCAAACAAATTGAGAATTTAATTCTCTCCTTACGAATTAAAAAAAGGAGAAAGTATTAATGTTTAAATTAATATTTTCGTTACTATTGGCAATATATATGTTGTGTAATACGACAACATATTCTAATGCAGATGAAATTGGAATAGCATCTTGGTATGGAATTCCTTATCATGGTCGCAAAACTGCTAGTGGTGAAATATATAACATGAATGCATTAACTGCCGCTCATCGTACTTTACCTTTCAATACTAAATTAAGAGTTACACACAATAATCGTTCGGTAATTGTAACAGTAAACGATCGTGGTCCTTTTATAAAAGGTAGAATATTAGATCTTTCTAAAGCTGCAGCAGATAAAATTGGGTGTGTAGAAATTGGTATTTGTTTTGTGAAAATTGAAAAACTTTAACAAAAATTTGGTGGGGATCAATTCCCCACCATTTTAGGAGAATATTATGACAGAAAAAGAAGATAAAAATTTATCTATACCAACCATTGGTGATCATCATTATTATCTGTTCAATGAAGAATTTGATTCGAAATCATCAGGTGATCTCATTAAATTTATCTTAGAGAGAAATTTAATGCCAAAAAATAAACCAAAACAAATTAAATTGTTAATAAATTCTCCAGGAGGAGATGTTTGCTCAACTTTTGCGCTTTTAGACACAATAAAAGGTTCTAGAGTACCTATATATACATATGGATTAGGACAAATAGCAAGCTGTGGTTTGCTGACGTTTATAGCTGGTGAAGCAGGTAAAAGATTTATCACAAGAAACACCTCTATCCTTTCTCACCAATTTTTTTGGGGTACTGTCGGAAAAGAACACGAATTATTTGCAGCCGTTAAAGAATTCGACAACACAAAACAAAGAATTATCGAGCATTACAAAAAATGTACTGGTATGTCTGAAACAGATATTAAGAAATATTTGTTGCCACCTGAAGATGTATGGTTGACAGCAAAAGAAGCGGTAAAATACGGCATAGCCGATGAAATAGTTGATTTTTATTAATGAGGAGTTAAGTAATATGGGTGTTATTCGTTTTAGCGATGAAGAAGTTTTTGCAACCGATTCACAAGAATATGAAATTCTTTTTAACGCTGCCAAAAAAATTAAAGGCGTTGAAGGTGCAGTTGTAGAAATTGGAACAAGACGTGGTGGTTCTGCAAAAATTATAATTGATGGATTAGAGTCAAACGGTGATACAAATCGTTCAATGTTTTGTATTGACCCATATGGAAATATTGATTTAGAGATTACTAATCTTAGTGCATCAATACATTATCCAGGACAACATGAATTAACAGGCGATCCACAATCAAAAGATCAAAATTTTGTGAAGAAATTTGATTACACTAATGACATGCGTAATCGCATTATACCTTCTCTTTATTATTATGCTTACCAACGTGGTTTAAACTTTACTTTTTTCTGTTTAGAAGATACTGAGTTTTTCAAACGTTATGCTGATGGTGTTCCTGTTTATGAAGAATTTAAGAAACTCGAAAATCAATATGCGTTTGTATTTTTCGATGGTCCTCATGTTAATGCAGTACTTCAAGAAGAAATTGATTTTTTCCTTCCAAGATCAGTAAAAGGTTCAGTTTATGTCTTTGACGATATTTGGATGTATGATCACGACAAGTTTGAGAAAATTCTTTTCGATAATGGATTTGAGATATTAGAGAAACAAAAAATTAAAGCAAGTTATATTAAAACTTGACAAATATTTGAAAAGATAGTATACTAGTATTAGAGGAGATATATATGCTTGAACTTATGGTAACTTATGATATGACCATTAATGGATATGATCCAAATTCTAAAAAAGATATTGAGGAATATTGGAAAGTTCGTTTGTCATGAACATAATAATCTACACAAAGGACGATTGTCCATACTGTGTCAATGCTAAAAGTTTTTTGTCTATGAAAGGGTTTAGTTTCGTTGAAATGAAACTAAATGAAGATTTCACTAGAGAATTTTTATTGGAAAATTTTCCAACCGCAAAAACATTTCCTGCAATAGTAATTGATGGGTTTTATATCGGCGGTTATGAACAATTAAAAACAAAATTGAACGAATCAATAAATAAAACACAAAAATTGTTAATTGAGGAAATGTAAAAAATGTATAATAGAGATGATGTATTAAAAGATTTACGCAATCATGTTATTGAAACTACATTTGGAAAACAAAATATAAGGTGCACTTTAAAACAAGATCTTTTGCCTAAATCTTATACTCAAGATCTAAATGAACAAAAAAAAGAAAAAGAATTTCATGAAAAAAATAAAAACTATATTGCAGCTTGGGATGTACAAAATAGTATCTGGTGTTATATAAATTTGGACAGTGTGCAATATATGCAAATTATTGATGGATATTGAGTTATAATTTTTTAATAATTACGAAAGAATTACAAATGAAATTTACAGATAAAGTTTTTTTTGCTATTTTCAGTTTAGCATTGATAGCAATTATCGTTATAGTAGGTAATTATCAAATATCTAATATTAACGAAAAATTACCCGATCCTATAAAATATGATGCCAATTCAGTCCAATAACAGAATATTGGTTTGTGAAATTAAACATAACGTATTTACAACAATTATAAAGGAGAATAAATGAAATGAATTATTGGGGGTATCATTTAATGCTTGACTGTGCTGGTGCAGATCATGATTCAATAACTAGTAAAGATAATATCTATAATTTTTCAAAAGACCTAGTTAAACGTATTGATATGGTTGCTTATGGTGAACCACAGATTGTGCACTTTGGATCAGGTAATAAAGAAGGTTATACTCTAATGCAATTAATCGAAACAAGTAATATTTGTTGTCATTTTAATAATGACAGTGACACTTTTTACTTGGATGTATTTAGCTGCAAACCTTTTGATAAAGATGTAGTTATACAGACTGTTCGAGAATTTTTTAATACAAAAAGCGAAAAAGAACTTTACGTTACAAGACAGGTTTAATAATGAAAATTGGTTTCACGTGTGGCACTTTCGACTTATTTCATGCAGGGCATAATATATTATTACGTGATGCAAAAAATTATTGTGATTATTTAGTGGTAGGATTACAAACTGATCCTACCACTAGTCGTCCAGAAAAAAACAAACCAACTCAAACAATTTACGAAAGATATGTTCAACTTAAAAATTGCACTTGGGTTGATGATGTAATTCCATATGATACAGAAAAAGATCTTTTAAATCTTCTAGCAACAAACAAAATTGATGTTAGATTTCTCGGGACTGATTATGTTGGTAAAAGATTTACAGGCGACGAATTTTGTCAAACTAAAGGAATAGAAATAATTTATTTAAATCGTTATCATAATTTTAGTTCAAGTGAATTGAGAAAAAGAATTGCAAAAATGGAGTTAAATAATGACTGAGCTTAAAGATAATTTTGATTTGATGGAAACTAATGAGATCTCAAATTCAAATGCAGCTGGTGGAACAGAAATGTATATGAGGTTTCTTTATAACGGAAATATTCCTCGTCATTTACTTGAAAATGTTCAAATTATTCCAAGTAGATTTAGAGAGTTAAAAGAGGATAAAATTCGTATTTGGTTTGAACATAATTTACCAAATGATCCAGAAAGTAGAAAACCTTTTGAAGATGAAAAAATCAGAAACAATATACATAAAAATGTTTTCCTTTCAAATTGGCATTATCAAACATTTATTATGACTTTAGGAGTTCCTTACGATAAAAATAGTTGCGTAATTGAAGGCGGCATGCATTGTATTGAACCATTCCACAAGAGCCCCAATCTACCAAAGAAACCAGACCCAAATAAGGTTGTAAACATTTCTTATCACACAACACCGCATCGTGGTCTTGAGCTTTTGGTTCCTGTATTTGTAAAGCTCGCTGAAGAAGATAAGAATATTCACCTTCATGTACACTCATCGTTTAAGATGTATGGATGGGCTGACCGCGATGAACAATACCGCCAATTATTTGATATTTGTAAAAACCATCCACAAATTACATATCATGGGTTCACAAAACATGAAGATCTAATTGTTACTATGGAAAAAGATTATCATATTTTTGCTTATCCAAATATTTGGCCAGAAACTATGTGTAGAGCTTTGCTTGAAGCGATGTATTATGGGTTAGTTTGCGTTCATCCAGATTTAGCTGCATTAACAGATACTTCTGGTGCGATAAATAAATATATGTATGGTGGAACTAGTGATCATTCTAAACATGCCCAAATACATCAAAATTATTTAAAAAAGGCTATTGAAGATGTTAGAAAAAATAATGATATTCATGTACAAGATTTAAAATTTAATCGTGAATATATTCAACGCAGATATAATACTGATTATGTTTACAGTAAGTGGATTAAGATTCTTGAAGAACTTAATGAGCAATATCCAACGATTGAATCACGTTCACTTGCAAAGAAATATTTTGTTTATAACACAAATTAAAATTTAAAATGAAAACATATGTGATTACTGGTGTATGTGGATTCATTGGCAGCAATCTTGCGTTAAGGTTGCTTCGTGAAGGACATCGTGTTATTGGTTTCGATAGAGTGGTTGCAAGACACGACCACGCTATTGAAGAGTTAACCAAACATCTTGAGTTTAAGCTTCATAATATAGATCTTTCAAAACAATTTGCTGATATAGAATTATCAACTTTAATTGGAGATGAACCAATTGAGCTGGTATATCATTTAGCAGCAAACGCCGATGTGAGATTTAGTTCTGTTTATCCTGATAAAGACATAAATGATGGTATCATTGCCACCTATAATGTTCTTCGGTTCATTAAAGAAAAGAACATCAAAAAAATTGCATATTCATCTACATCAGCAATTTATGGAATTGTTGATAAGGTACCGACTCCTGAGAATTGTAACTTTATCCAAACATCTTTTTATGGTGCATCAAAACTTGCTGGCGAAGCACTGATTCAAGCGCATTGCGCAGCTTATGACACACAAGCTTGGGTTTTTAGATATGCCTCTATAACTGGCCCAAGATATTCTCATGGATTTATCTATAATTTTTATACAGAATTAAAGAAAAATCCACATGAATTGTATGTTCATGGTGGTAAAGAACAAAGAAAAACATACCTTGACGTTGAAGATTGTGTTAATGCAATGTTAACAATTACCGAAAAAACAAATGAAAAAATTAACATCTTTAATATCGGAAATACAGAAACCTACAATCTTACCCAATCTATTCCTATAATAACAAATTTTATGGAAATTGAACCTAAAATTATTTGGTCTGGTAATGAAATTGGTTGGATTGGAGACAGCAAAATAAACGATCTTGACATCTCTAAATTACAAAAATTAGGATGGCGACCTAATTATACTATTAAAGAAACTATTTTAAGAACTTTACAATGGTTAGAAAATAATAAATGGATATTAAACGTTAGAGAAAAATTATGATCGTTACAAAGACACCACTAAGGATAAGTTTCTTTGGTGGCGGAAGTGATATTCCTCAATTTTATGAACAAAACGAAGGACTTTGTGTATCAACAACGATTGACAGTTACATTTACCTTGCGGTAAATGATTGTGTCGCAAAACATTTAAAAGTTGTTTATTCTGAACTTGAATTAGAAAAAAGTGTTGACGAAATAAAACACGATCGTGTAAGAGAAATTTTAAAACACTACAATATAAATTCAAATATCGAAATATGCAGTTTTTCAGATGTACCAACTAAAGGAACAGGATTAGGTTCTTCATCGACATTTACTGTTGGGTTGATAAATGCGATTTATAATATCAAAATTGGAAAACCAATACCAAAAAACATATTGGCTGAATTAGCTTGTTATATCGAAATCAATAAATGTGATCAACCAATAGGAAAACAAGATCAATATGCTGCATCGTATGGTGGTCTAAATGCATATTATTTTAATAAAAATAAAGTTGAAATAACACCAGTTGATATTACGTTTGCATGTGCTATGGATTTAAATAGAAGATTAATGATATTTGACACGGGCATTCGTCGCATGGCTTCATCGGTTTTAACTGAGCAATTAGAAAATCTAAAAACTAACATTAATGTTGACGATACTAAAAAAATTGTAGAATGTGCAAAACAAGCTATAAAGTTTTTAGAAAAAAATAAACTTGATGATTTCGGAGCTTTGTTAGATCAATCTTGGCAAATTAAAAAGAAACTATCTAGCAATGTATCAAATGATCAAATTAACACAATGTATGAAGATGCAATGAACGCTGGTGCTCTTGGTGGAAAAATACTAGGTGCTGGCGGTGGTGGTTATTTGATGTTATATGTCCCAGAAAAAAAACAATATAATGTAGCAAGTGCACTTAAAAATTATGAAAAATTTAATATTAATTTTGATCATAAAGGAAGCACTGTGGAGATGGTTTCATGAATAAATATTATAATGACTATAAAGAAATGCTTATTAAAGCTCTAGATTCAGTTGATCAAGAATCTATTAATATTGTTGAAAAAAAACTTTCACAGATGGCTAGATTTGGTTATCCTGTTTTTGTTTGTGGTAATGGTGGTTCAGCTGCTATTGCGGAACATATGTCATGCGACCACACAAAAGGTATAATTACTGATACAAATCTTTTTCCTTTTATAATTTCTCTCCAATCAAATGTTTCTCTTTGTTCAGCAATAGCAAATGATATTGGTTATGAACAAATTTTTAGTTATCAAATAAATTCTTGTCCTTTACAAAATTTTGTTGTTTTAGTAATTTCTTCTAGTGGTAATTCTCCTAATATCATTAATGCTCTTCATTCAGCAAAAAAAAGAAATATAGTTTCGATAGCAATGGTAGGATTTGATGGAGGAAAGGCAAAAGATATAGCTGATATTTGCATTCATGTTAAAAGTGATAATTATGGAGTAATTGAAGATGCTCATCAAATCATAATGCATTCTATTGCTCAGTCGATTAGAATTGATAATGCAACCAATGATGCAAAATTAAAGTTATAAAAATGATAAATATTATTGACTTTATTTCGATAATAAGCTATACTTAAATTAAGGTAAATATTATGCATCAAAACAATGTGATTTCATTTCCTAAAGAATATAAAGGACCAATAGATTTACAGAAAATTACTGAAAATCTTGAAATGGTAAAACAATTTCATATACAAGAAACAATTTCAAATATAGCTCCAATGCTATTTACTCAATTAGACTTAGCTGGATTTTCGTCTTTTGATGATGGTAGTGAAAACTCTTTGAAAGAAGGTGCTTTTGTTATTGAATCAATTAGAGCGATACTTTGTCGCCATTATGGAATATATCATCCTTTTCAAGATTTAAGTGACAAAATATTTACTTTGGAAACTGATGATGTTTCTGAACTTAAAGTTGTAGATTCTTTAAATATAACATTTCGTAAAATAGATGAGAGTGAATAAGGTGAGTTCGTGATTATTGTAGATTTAAATCAAGTTATGTTGTCTAATCTTTTAATGCAGTTAGGTAACCATACAAATGCTCAAATAGAAGAGAACATGGTAAGGCATATGATCCTTAATTCTCTTCGTTCTTATAAAGTAAAATTTGGCTTAGATTTTGGTGAGATGGTTATTGCTTGTGACAACACCAATTATTGGCGTAAACAAATTTTTCCTTATTATAAGGCAAATCGTAAAAAAAATCAAGAAAAGTCCGATATGGATTGGAAAGCTATTTTCGAATGCATGAATAAAATTCGTGCAGAACTTAAAGAGTATTTTCCTTATAGAGTTATCGATATTGAAATGGCAGAGGCTGATGATATTATAGGAACACTTGTCAAAAATTTCGGCAGTGAAATTGGTGGTGAACCGATCCTTATTTTGTCTGGTGATAAAGACTTCATTCAACTTCAAACTTATGGAAATATCAAACAGTACGATCCTACTCGTAAAAAATGGGTGTCACACAACAACCCTGAAGTATTTCTTAAAGAACATATCATGAAAGGTGACAGTAGTGACGGTGTTCCTAATATTTTGTCAGATGATAATACATTCGTTGTTGGAGAACGTCAACGTCCACTAACTGCTAAAAAAATGGAGAAATATTTGCGAATGAATCCTAATGAAATGGAAACAGTAATCGCAAAAAATTATTTTCGTAATGTTCAATTGATAGATTTAAATTATATTCCTGATCAGATTAAGGAAAAGGTGATGGATTCATACAATTTACAGGCAAACAAGGATCGTTCAAAGTTGATGAATTACTTTGTTGCTAATAAACTTCGCAATTTAACTGAACATATTGGAGAATTTTGATGGTAGTTGGAATGGCAGAATTCCTCACAAAAGTAGGAAAATTTAAAAGAACCCAAGAGAAAATTGATATGTTAAAAGCAAATGACACATTTGCTCTTAGAATTATTTTGCAAGCAGCATATGACCCGAATGTAAAATTTTTGCTCCCTGCAGGTTCACCGCCTTATAAGCCAAATGAACTTTTTGACCAAGAAATGGTTTTACACAGGGAAGCTTCCCATATCAGATATTTTGTAGAAGGATTTCATCCTAATCTTTCACAAAATAAAAGAGAGATAATGTTTGTTCAGTTTTTGGAAAGATTGGCTCCAGCTGATGCTGAACTTCTTATAAACACAAAAGACAAAAAGCCAATTAAAGGAATAACAGTTGGGCATGTTAAAGATGCATTGCCTGATTTAATCGCATAAACTAATAGAGGTATCCATTTAATACATGAGTAAGTCATCTTTTAAAAAATTCAATAAAACTGATTATTGGAATGATGAAGAAGAAGATAACTACAACAGTCGAAGTCGTTATCTAGAAAAAAAACAAAATAAATTGGTGGAAAAAGCTTTAAAAACAAAAGACATATCAATTTTAACTGATAGTGAATTTGAAGAATATAATAATATAGAAAATATGGAAATTTATAATGATTTTTTTCAAGAAAGATAATAAATGCCCACCTACAAATTTTTAAATAATAATACAGGAGAAGAATTTGATGAATTTATGACTATTTCTTCATTAGATAAATATTTGATAGATAATTTACATTTAACACAATTGGTAAATGGTGCTCCAATGATTCACTCCGGTAGAGGGTTGAATAAACCAGAAGATGGTTTTAGAGATTTACTCAAAGAAATGAAAAGCAACAATTCTAAGGGTATTAAAGGGAGCACTATTAACACACATTAATTTAACAAGGCAAGTAATGGAAGAAAAAACAACAAGAAAACAAAGAAGATTACTTCGTCAAAATAAAATGGGAGAATTAGATAATCAAAAAATTCCATTTAAGATAAAAAAAATAGAACCTTTGACAGAAAATCAAAAAATCTCCTTTGAACAATATCATAACGGCAAAAATTTAATGCTGCATGGTATTGCTGGAACGGGTAAAAGTTTTATTTCTGTTTATCTTGCACTCAATGAAATAATGAATGAAAATAAAAATTACAATAAAATTATAATAGTAAGAAGTGTAGTCCCTACTAGAGATATGGGATTTCTTCCTGGAAACAGTAAAGAAAAAACTAAAGTTTATGAAGCACCTTACTATGCAATTTGTAGTGAATTGTTTGGAAGAGGTGATGCTTATGAAATTCTTAAACAAAAAGGTCTTGTAGATTTTATTTCTACTTCTTTTATACGTGGCATAACTCTTAACAATTGCATAATTATTGTTGATGAAATTGCCAATATGACATTACATGAACTAGATTCTGTTATAACTCGTGTTGGAAAAAATTGTAAAATTATTTTTTCTGGAGATTTTAGACAATCTGATTTTACCAAAGAGCATGAAAAAAATGGATTAGTTGATTTTATGAAAATTATCAATAAAATGAAATCTTTTTCGTTTATAGATTTTAACGAAAATGATATCGTACGTTCTTCTATTGTAAAAGATTATATTATTCAGAAAGATAAATTAAAAATTGTTTCGTAAAACTTTTAATTATAATTTGGTGCCATTTGATAAATTGATAACCGAAACAATAGATGGACAACGTTATTATGTATTACCTGATGGACTAACCAAACTAAAATCAGTAACAACTATTCTTTCTGAGAAACTAGATAAAACTGCATTATTAGAATGGCGTGCCAAGGTAGGCGAGGAGAAAGCTAGGAAGATTTCGACACAAGCTGCCCGTAGGGGTACGGCAATACATCAAATTGCTGAGAGATATGTTCTTAATGAAGAAAATTTTTATCTAAATGAAATGCCTGTTAACATAGAGTCATTTCAACCGATTAAACAAGTTTTAGATAATCATGTAGATAACATTTTTGGAATAGAGCTACCATTATATTCAAAAATATTAGGGTGTGCAGGAAAAACTGACCTTGTAGCTGAATATAATGGTATTCCCTCTATTGTTGATTTTAAAACTTCTACAAAACTAAAAAAAGCTGAGTGGATCGAAAATTATTTTTTACAATCGACAATTTATTCATTGATGTTTGAAAAACATTATGATATAAAAATTCCTCAAATTGTCATCATTATTGCAGTAGACAACGAAAAAATACCTCAAACTTTCGTTATGAAACGTAATCAATTTGAAAACAAAGCTTTGGAAATATTACTAAAATAAATTTACGATACGTTTTGAGAAATTGAAGCTCATAAGCGTGCAATCGGACTCAAAGTCCTAACAACTAAAATACGGAGAACTAAATGAATAAGTTTACTTTTACTACTGCTGCTCTGTTGATGGCAACTACTGCATATGCAGGTGATCTTCCATCAAAGGCTGCACCACTTCCTCCTGTAAAGGAAGTAGTTGTTTCTTCTGATACGACTATCACTGCAGGTTATGGTTATGAGTTTGCTCCAAACGAATATGATGCATCTACTGCAACCACATATTCGTTGGGTGTAGATCGTAGCCTTGGTGGAGGTTTTTCAGTTGGAGCTGCTGTAGGCACTTCACAGGCTGCTGACGAAGGTGCATTGAAGCAGACAATTGAAGCGACTGTAGGATATAAGATCCCGTTGTTTGCAGGTATCACTGCAAAGGTCGGTGCTTCTATCGGTGAGCGTTTCACAAATGGTGCAAACTATCCGTACTACACACTCAGCTCAGGTGCTGACTATAAGCTAGCAGACAACCTCACGTTGAATGCTATCGGTTATCGTTACCGTAATGCTATCGATGATGCAAATGACTGGGAATCACATCAGTTGAGCACTGGTGCGACTTTCGCACTCAACAAGACAAACGCTATATTTGTTAAGTTGGCTCGTTCTTATGATTCTGACTTCGAAGCATCAACTGATGCCGCCACAGTTGGTTATAAGCTCAGTTTCTGATATCAATACATAATAAAAAAGCCTCTATCTAGTAAATAGAGGCTTTTTTGTGTTGAAAAATATTAGTTAGCCAGTACCGAATATGGTTTCCGTACTTGTCGCACCTTCAAAAAATTAAAGTTTAGGATCAAATCTGCTCTCTGCAGGTTTAAACCCCGTTCCTGCAGTGATAGCACAGAGCTGATTTTGTTGCGGATTAAAAGCAAACACAGTCCAGGTACCAGTAGTCATGTTAGCATATATTATTAATTGTCTGACACCTTTTTCATTAAGATCAACGAACGGTTTCTCGCCGTATTGTTCTGCCATGCCCTTGTGTACTGTAACAGCATCCACACAATCATTTTTGTCTTGGGCATATGTCATTGTAGGAAATAATGCTAACAATGTAAAAATAATTTTCTTCATATCATGTCCTCTATAAAAGGTATTATTTTTCTTTGGCAGAATATTCAGTAT